>ENA-OSJC01000119-OSJC01000119.1-marine-metagenome-genome-assembly--contig:-NODE-119-length-78730-cov-6.286461_pt1 | contig 78730 bp, 74 predicted proteins | sample MGYA00237885_ERZ534234 | MGnify/ENA primary metagenome ERZ534234 (study PRJEB26413, sample SAMN06343907) | marine metagenome | isolation source: coastal waters | place: Atlantic Ocean: West Antarctic... | reverse complement strand
CGAATGACAGGGCAAGGAACTGGATCAAATAACTGGACCAATCGGCGAAGGTATTCTTGTTATGCGACCACAGGGAGGGGCGGCATTCTAGTGGATGGGCTTAGGCAGTACAATCGCGGCGAGGCTGACTGTGAGAATGTCACAATTTGCCCACTAACGTCTATAATCGGCTGACTAGCCCATAATTGGTACATCTCCCTTATTGAACGAGGAATACAGAATGAGCGAACGTCAGGTACTCAATAAAAAGAATCTGGGAATAACCGCGGGTCTGCCGTTAAAAGCCAGTGCAGGTGGCATTGAAGACCTGCGCAATGATATCCAACGGTTAATGGACATTGAGGCTATTAAGCAGCTTAAGCACGCATACTTCCGCTGTGTAGACACCGCAAACCTCGAAGAGTTAGCCACCCTGTTTCACGACGACGTCACTGTACATTTTCGCGGCGGCAACTACGAGTGGAAACTTCAGGGCAAGCATGAGTATGTCACCAGCATCAGCCAGTCTTTCACCACCGAGGCCGTAGGGCAACACAACGCGCACCACCCGGAGATTCAAATCTTAAGTGACACCGAGGCCACAGCTCTTTGGTACCTCGCAGACAATATGTGGATTCTCAACCACAATTTCAAAACCCACGGCACCGCACTCTACTGGGATCGCTATCTGAAAGTGGATGGCAGGTGGCTGATCAAAGACACCAACTACGAGCGTATCTACGAGATCAATGACGCGCTGGAAGAGCGGCCCAAATTCAGCTCACATTACTTAGGTACACATGGCGCCAAGCCATAACCCGAACATCGATAGACACTGAACCACACGGGCCACTTTGGTAGCCCTTTTTATTTAGGCCCGGCGTTGAGATATTCATTCAGACGTACTACCGCTTGTTGCCCAAACAAAATATCACAGGCCTCATGAAGGCCTGGCGCACTGGCAATATCTTCACGACGCACAACCTGCTCGATCTTGGACCGACGGCGCATAAAGTCCTCGAGCGTTACAATCATCTCGCGGCGGGCAGCCAATTCAATTTCGCAACGCGTGTATTCTGCATTCTCAATTAACAGTGAGGCGTTACTTTCATCTTCGCGAATACGCTCCAGTAAGCCAAAAGCGCTCTCACCATAGCGACGCCAGAAGCGTTCGGACAAGGACTCCGAAGATGAAAGATCCGTCAGCGCATCTAGGTCCATCAGTTTTGCCTGCAACATAAATTCATCCCGCAGTTCGGTTCCTGCCTCGCCATACCAGCGGTTGCCTGCCTGAGGCACAGCAATACCTAAGCGCTTGACCCACGCCGCCACTTCGTCGCCGACATTAAGGCAGTCGGTTAATTTTCCACCGAAGATACTGAGGTGCTGGTGTGCTTCATCCACTTCGATAACATGCTTGCGTGACAACTGGACCCAATCGGCCTCTCCGCTCTCACCCTCGATAGCCAGTGGCCGCACACTCACGCGTTCGGATATTATGCTGTCCCTAGTGAGCGGCTGATCAAGATTCAATAGTACGTTGGTGTTTTCCAATAAAAAGTCACGGTCTTCGTCGGTCACCTCAACTTCAGGGGAATAGACCTGGGTATCGGTGGTGCCAATACAGGTTTTTGGTCCCATAGGAATCAGAAAGAACATCCGACCATCGTTGGCGAAGAACGTCAGCACTTTTGGACTATCGGTAATCTGATCAACGATCAGGTGGACACCCTTTGAAAACAGATGGTGATATTGCGTCTTTCGGGCCTCGATACGGTTTTGCGAATCCACCCAAGGACCACAGGCATTGATAACGAGTTTTGAACGTATTTCGAAGTGCTCTCCAGTGGTCATTTCCCGTGCACTTGTGATCCACTGCCCCTCCTCTCGACGAGCACTTATGGACTCAACATAGTTTGCGGCGATGCATCCAAAATTTAGGCTCTTACGAATAAAGTTGAAGACGAAGCGGGCGTCATTGTCATATAAATAGCAGTCGGAATATTCCAGACCGCCTGCCGCGTCACTGGTGTCAATCACAGGGTCTGTCGCCTTGATTCCACGAGCGCTGATGTAGCGCGGTGCCTGAGTGACAAATCGCCCCATCAGCCAGTACAACACACTGCCAAGATAAATAAAGAATGGCGGGAAGCGAAAGCCGCGCTGGATAGTGGTTAGAAAGCGAATCTCTTTCACCGTCGACGGGTAAGCGCGCATTAGTCGGTTGCGCGATTTACACAACTTATTGACCAGAAAAAACTCCAGACTCTCAAGGTACTTGATGCCGCCCCAGGCCAAGTTAGAAGAGTTAGAACTCACGCCACCGCCAAAATCGCCCCGATCAATCAAGGCAACCCGCACACCCCGGCCCGCTAAAGAAGCAGCACTGACGGCGCCATTGATGCCGCCGCCAACGATCAACACGTCGAAAGTCTGGTCGGCGAGCTTTTTCACATTAGTGTTGCGCAGTGTGACGGGCATTTAGCACAGCTCCATAGCCGACATTTTTAAAGATTCTCGCTGCAACCGAATCGACCCTATAATTTCCAGTAGCGTCGACAAAGAGCAATAAAGTTTTTGGCACTGCCACTGAGATTCTTACCCGCGCGGTAGTAAAGCCCCACCTGCTTCTCGATGCGGCCGAAGGATACATCATCCATGATGCGAAAGTTGGCGCAACTGGGGTGCTCCTCTAACAACTTACGGTCGATAAAGGTCACACCCATACCTTCTTCTACCATATGAATGCGCAGCGGCAGGCTGCTCACTTCCCAAACAGTACTGAACTGATCGCGCAGTCGCTGTATAGCAGGGCGCAGCTCAGGGTTGTCCAGTGCCGAAGCAATAAGAGGCGTCAACTTGAGCGCTCCTTCATCTCCATTAATCATTTCCTCATACTGCGGGTGCCTAGGGCTCACGACCAAATGACGTGAGTCACCGTAAAGAGGAACTGTTTCGAACGCGATCATGTCTTTTTGGAAAGGCCCAAGGCCCAATTCTGCATTGCCTGAGAGTACAGCGGAAATAATGCTGCGGGATGGCATTTCTGCCACCTTCATTCTAATATGCGGATTTTCCCGATAGTAAGCGCTTATTAATGCAGGCGCGTCAAAACGATTTACCGAGGCGCTCAGCGCCAGACTCAAGGTCTCAGTCTTCCCCTGTTTAAGCTGCACGATGTCTTCTAACGTCTGCTGCTCATCCAACAACACATCAACCGCATGGTCAAACAGGCGTCGACCCACATCGGTCAGTCTAAGCTCTTTACCGCGCTGTACCAAAGGAGCCTCTAACTTAAACTCCAACCCTGCCACAGCCTGACTCACGGCGGATTGGCTGATATGTAAAGCGTCCGCAGCCCGCTTGAAACCGCCCTCTTCGATCACAGCACGAAAAGCACGCAACTCACTATTCTCTAATCTCATATTAGCTATTCTAATACATTGATAAGTATAATTAACTCTTCTAATTGACTTACCAAGCCTATAATGCGAAATATTACCACTCCCGAGTAAAGCCAGATGTCTAACAACGAACCTCTTTTTTCAACTGATTTGGCCGGCATTATTGTCGGAGAGACAGCAATATCGGACGTGCAAGGCGACATCGGCCTGCTCAGTTATCGGGGCATCGACATAACGGACATGGTCGGAGTCCCCTTTCTGCATGTCGTCTGGATGGTGTTATTTGGTGAATGGCCCTGTGAACAGCAGAAAAGTCGACTGAAGGCATTTATGTGCCGCCACTCTCACCTCAGCCGCACCGAAATGGATCTTTTGCAACAGATTCCAAAAGACATTCACCCCATGCTGATGCTGCAAGGATTAGTCCCACTGCTCATGCTACCTGAGGAAGAGACTTTAGAGATCGGGCCGGACGCTGAACAGGGCCTGTTTCTAGCCGCGAAAATTTCTGCACTGATCGCCGCCCGCCATCGCCTGTCCCAAAATAAAGTCATCCTGCAACCGGTACCCGGGAAACTGTTCCATGAAAACTTTTTAACCATGCTGCATGGCACTACCCCAACCGAGGAACAAGTGCGTATGTTGGATGCTGCTCAGGTGTTGCAAATGGAACACAGCTATAACTGCGGGACCTTTGCCGGTCGTGTCTGCGCTAGCACTCTCGCACCCATCCAATCATGCATATCAGCCTCTATCGGCACCTTATTCGGTAAATTACACGGCGGCGCCGATCAGGCCGCGCTGGAAATGGCCATAGCAATCGGCAGCCCTGAGAAGGCTGATGCCTACGTCAAAGAGTGCCTCGCGAACAAAGTCAAAATTATGGGCATGGGGCACCGCGAATACCGCACTGTTGACCCGCGCGCCACGATTCTCAAGCCGATGGCGGTAGAGCTGTGTAGGGATGAGCAAAGCAAAAATCTACTGGCTACCCTGGTCGCAGTAGAGGAGGCTTGCCAGCGCGAATTTGCCCACAAGGACAAGGAAATCTGGGCCAATGTGGAGTTTTACAAGGGCGCGGTGTTCCACAGTCTGGGGATTTCCACCCCTAATTTCACCGCCATGTTTGCTATGTCGCGTGTGTATGGCTATATCGCCCACTTCCTAGAATTCCGGCGCGACAGTCGCCTCATTCGACCGCGCGCGCGCTACATCGGCCCTGCGGTTAATCCACGGAAAAAGTCAGCCGCCTAAATCGGCAGCGGTGTCGCCAGTCTCGGTGGCACCTCACACTGTGCGATACCGTACGATGTCCTCGCAACGGCTTGCGGATACCTTATGGTTGCTCGGCTTTAGTGTCATAATACTTCCCACCGCTACCGAGCGCTTCTGCACGTTTTTGGATTGAACCGACCCTATGCGATTTGGCGTACTTAAGTTTCTGTGCATTGTTCTGACTTGCCTCGCTCTGTTGGCCTGCGGCAGGGGTGAATCCAATGTCGTCCAAGGCAATCGCGATGGCATATTACACTTTGGAAATGGCGCAGAACCTCAAGGCTTGGATCCTCATGTTGTTACGGGAATCCCAGAAAGCCTCATCATCAACGCGCTCTTCGAAGGACTTACCGTAAAAAATCCGCACACTCTGGAATCGGAGCCCGGCGTAGCACAGCGCTGGGACATCAGCGACGATGGCCTGACGATTACCTTTCACCTTAACCCTCAAGCCAAGTGGTCCAACGGCGATCTCATGACAGCGGAGGATTATGTCTGGTCATGGTGGCGCGCACTGAATCCCGCTATGGGCAACCAATACGGCTATATGCTTTATCCGCTCAAAAATGCCGAGGATTTTGCCACTGGAAAAATACAAGATTTCTCTGACGTCGGCGTCAAAGCTGTCGATGAGCACACCCTACAGGTGAAACTCAATACACCCACGCCCTATTTCATACAACTCATGGACCATCACAGCACCTTCGCTTTGCACCGGCCCACCATCGAAAAACACGGCAAAGCCACTGACCGCTTTACCCCTTGGACCAGGGTCGAAAATATCGTCAGCAATGGCGCTTTCCGTCTCAAGGACTGGCAACTAAACCGCCGCCTCAGTGTTGAAAAAAGTGACACATACTGGGACCGAGACCGGGTGAAACTTAACGGCATCGTGTTCTATCCCACAGAAAATATTGCCAGTGAAGAACGCATGTTTCGGGTGGAACAACTACATTACACGCAGACCATTCCGCTAGAAAAAATCCCCGTGTATCGCGCAATGGAAGACAGCCCGTATGCAAACGCACCCTATCTCGGCACGTACTACTACCTTCTCAATATCAATGAACCACCGCTGGATGACGTGCGCGTGCGGCAGGCACTTTCCATGGCACTGGATCGCGAGCGTCTCAACAATACCGTGCTACACAAAAGCAATGTGCCCGCCTACAGTATTACGCCCCCCGGTACCCTCGGTTATTGGCCACCTAAAGTATTCGACCACAATATAGAAGCCGCGCGAAAACTACTGGCAGAGGCGGGTTATCCTGACGGTAAAGGATGGCCGGGGCTGGAGCTCACCTATAACACCAGTGAAAGTCATCTGAAAATCGCAGTGGCGCTGCAACAGATGTGGAAAGACGCACTCAACATCGACATCACGCTTACTAACCAAGAGTGGAAGGTCTACCTCGACTCAGTGGACCAGATGGATTTCCAGATGGCGCGACGCGGATGGATAGGGGACTATGTTGACCCCAACAATTTTCTCGACCTGTTCCTGTGCGACGGCGGCAACAACAGCACTGGTTTTTGCGACCCTGACTATGACAAACTGATCCAGCACCAAGCGCCTCAAGCCAAGTCGCGGGCGGAGCGCTACGCGATCTTCCACCAGGCAGAAACACGGCTTATGGAACAGATGCCTATCATCCCTATCTACACCTACACCAGCAATCACCTGATCCACCCCAGTGTACAGGGCTTGCCACCCAACCTGATGGATTACGTCAACTTCAGATACATCTGGCTGGATAAAAATCAGGAAGTCGTTGAGTAATGTGGCGGTTTATCGGCTCTCGTCTGTTACAGGCCATTCCAGTATTACTGGTGGTCATCACCGTAACTTTTTTCCTCATACGAGTGGCACCAGGCGGCCCCTTCGATAGCGAAAAAGCCGTCGTCCCAGAGGTCAAGGCGGCACTTGAAGCCCAATACCGATTAAACCTTACGCTGTTTCAGCAATACACCGCCTACCTGGGTGATCTGTCCCATGGGGACCTGGGGCCCTCCTTTAAATATCCCGGGCGAAGCGTCAACGAACTCATTGCCGCAGGATTTCCTGTCACCGCAGAACTTGCTCTATACGCACTGCTGGTGGCACTAGTGATCGGGGTTATTGCCGGAGTCCTCGCGTCACTGAAGCCCAATACTGCGCAGGACTATATCCCCATGTCCGTTGCCATGATCGGCATCTGCATGCCATCACTCCTGCTCGGACCGATACTGATATTAGTGTTTGGCGTCTATCTGGATTGGCTGCCTGTTTCAGGCTGGGGCGACAGTCCGGGAGACAAAGTATTGCCAGCAATTACACTGGGGGCTGCCTACGCAGCCTATATAGCCAGACTTAGTCGGGCCGGAATGCTAGAAGTGATGTCGCAGGATTATATTCGCACTGCCCGCGCCAAGGGCTTGCCTGAATGGCAGGTGGTTAGCCGTCACGCCCTGCGCGGCGGAATGATTCCGGTCGTAGCATTTCTGGGACCGGCCTTCGCGGGGTTGCTGTCAGGTTCCTTTGTGGTTGAAACCATCTTCCAGATACCCGGCCTCGGTCGCTTCTATGTACAGGCCGCCTTCAATCGCGACTACACCATGATCCTTGGCTCTACGGTATTCCTGGCAACCCTCATCGTAGTGTTTAATCTGCTGTCCGACATCCTGGCCGCTTGGATGAATCCGCGCCTGCGTAATCAGTTGAGGGCGCAGTAGTGACCACACCCGAAATTAATGATGTCGCGCAGGCTGAACAGGGAACGTCGCTATGGCGGGACGCTTGGCTGCGCTTGCGCCGCAATCGCCTAGCCGTGTTAGGGCTAACAGTGCTGTTGCTGTTCATTTTTATTGCTGCTGTCACACCCTGGATTGCGCCTTATGATTACGCACAGCAGGACTTGGAGCTAGGCGCTGCGCCACCGTCTGCAGCACATTGGCTGGGTACAGATATTTTCGGCCGCGACCTGCTCACACAAATTATGTTCGGTGGGCGTATCTCCTTGGCAGTAGGGTTTATCGCCACAGCCGTGGCCCTGTTGATTGGCGTAACCTGGGGTGCCATTGCTGGGTACATGGGCGGTCGCGTGGACGCGGTCATGATGCGTCTCGTAGACATCATCTATGCCTTACCCTTTATGATTTTTATTGTGTTATTGATGGTGGTATTCGGTCGCAATATGCTGCTGCTGTTCCTGGCGATCGGCGCCGTAGAGTGGCTGACCATGGCGCGCATTATGCGCTCACAAGTGCAGTCCCTGCGCCAACAGGAATTTGTTGAGGCGGCGATCTCCCTCGGCCTACCGACCGCCGCCATTATTCGTCGCCACCTAATCCCCAATGCACTAGGGCCCATTATCGTGTACACCACGCTAACTATTCCCAGCGTCATGTTGTTGGAAGCCTTTCTCAGTTTCTTGGGCTTAGGCGTGCAGCCCCCCGAAACATCATGGGGGCTACTCATTTCATATGGCGCAGAATCTATGGAGGAGTATCCCTGGCTATTAGTGTTTCCTGGTCTTGCTCTGACGCTGACGCTGTTTTCGCTCAATTTCCTCGGTGACGGACTGCGCGACGCGCTGGACGTGCGCGGCGCAAAGGACTGATCCGGTGCTTGAAGTCAAAAATCTAAGCGTCAGTTTCGTCACTCGCATGGGGACCAACAAGGCCGTAGACAATGTCAGTTTCAGCGTAGAGTCCGGCAAGATCACAGCCATTATTGGTGAATCAGGCTCGGGTAAATCAGTGGCCTGCTGCAGCCTGTTAGGACTTATTCCACGTCCACCGGGACGCATCGATAGCGGCCACGCCCTGTTCCAAGGTCAGGACCTGCTGCAGCTCAGCGAGGCCCAACTGCGCAAAATTCGTGGCCGCGACATCGCCATGGTATTTCAGGACCCCATGACCTGCCTCAACCCCTACATGACCGTTGGCGATCAGTTGATGGAGCCACTGCTGTATCACAAAAAAGTATCCCGCACCGCAGCCCGCCAGCGCGCACTAGAACTGCTGCAAGAAGTTGGCATTCGAGAGTGTGCCTCCGTCATCGACCACTATCCACACCAGTTCTCCGGCGGGATGCGCCAGAGGGTCATGATCGCTATGGCGCTGATCAATGAACCGAAGCTGTTGATCGCAGACGAGCCGACCACAGCTTTAGATGTCACCATACAAGCGCAAATTTTGGAATTGCTCGCGGACCTACAAAAACAGCGCGAGATTGGCATTGTCTTTATCAGTCACGATCTAGCAGTGATCGCTGACATCGCAGATCAGATTGTCGTCATGCAACAAGGCAAGGTGGTAGAAAGCGGAAGCTGCGAAGATATCTTCCACAACGCCCAGCATCCTTACACCCAAAAACTGTTGGGGGCCATTCCAAGGGGTGGCAAGCAGGATAGTTTGCCCGCCTCGAAACCACTGCTCCAGATTCGAAACTTGTGTACCTGGTTTCAACAGAGTAGCGCGCCGGTAAAGGCCGTTGACGATGTGAGTTTCGATATCTATCGTGGTGAAGTGCTGGGTCTGGTAGGAGAATCAGGCAGTGGAAAATCCACCATCGGACGCTCAATTTTGCACCTCATTAAAACCACCTCTGGGCAGGTTATCTTTGATGGAATAGACGTCACTGCATTACGTCCCCGCGACCTTAAAAGTCTGCGGCGCAGAATGCAGTTTATTTTTCAGGACCCATTCGCCTCACTAAATCCGCGTATGACCGTGTATGAGACGCTGGCCGAACCCCTCTTACTACACGGCATCGAAAGTCGAAGTACCGTCGCAGCTAGCGTGCTATGCCTAATGGACGACGTAGGTCTGGCTCGCGCCTTCGCGCGCAAGTACCCTCATGAATTTTCCGGTGGCCAGCGCCAGCGTATCGCCATTGGCCGCGCCCTGGCGACGCGCCCCGAATTTGTGGTAGCCGACGAACCGGTTTCTGCTCTGGACGTCACTATTCAGGCGCAAATATTGGAACTGATGCGGGAGCTGGGACGAGAGTACGGACTCACCATGCTCTTTATTTCCCACGATTTGGCGGTCGTGCGTCAACTCGCAGACCGCATTATAGTGCTGCAGTCGGGAAAAATTATTGAACAGGCCAGCGCTTGGGATTTATTCGAACATCCGCAACAGCCGTATACCCGGCAATTGTTGCGCTCGATTCCCGGCAGGTCTCTTTTAACGAATACTCTCAGCCGCGGTTGATCGCCGCAATACAGTACCCAAAAGTATCCATTCTTATACTCCTTAGAAACAACTTTTACTGGGACAGTATAGGCTATCACTCAGCCTAAGGTTTGATAGCATTTGCAACGTATTCTAACCCTTCTCGCCATCGATCAAAGGCGCGACTTGGCCACACTATCCCTCTATAAAGAAGACGCGCTAATGAACTACAACTACGATCCTGAATTGGCATCTCTGCTAGAATTTTTACCGGATGTATCACTGGGTATTAGCGAACCTGTTAAGGCGCGTGCCAGTTTTTTAACATTGATTGCACAGCTTAATGCGGATATCGACCAACAGGGGGTTGTCATTGAGAACCGCAGTATTCCCGGACCGGCTGGTGCTCCAGATGTGGCAGTACGGATATACTCGCCCGAGGGGCTGGCGCAGCCGGTACCGGCAATACTGCACATTCATGGTGGCGGGTTTGTCATCGGCGACCTAGACAGTGAACTGGGATCCTGTGTTGCACTGTGCCGCCACCTAGGCGTTGTCGTAGTCTCAGTCGACTACCGACTCGCGCCGGAGACACCGTATCCGGGACCGCTAGAGGATTGTTATGCCGCCCTCCAATGGGTGCAGAGCAACAGCTCACATCTGAGTACAGACCCCACACGAGTCGCCGTTTTCGGGCAGAGCGCGGGTGGCGGATTAGCCGCAGCAACCTGCCTCCTCGCCAGAGACCGAGACGGCCCGGATATCTGTTTTCAGTATTTGGGCATTCCCGAGCTAGATGACCGCTTGCAAACGCCCAGCATGCAGCGCTTTGTTGATACGCCCATGTGGAACCGGCCAAACGCTGAGCTGAGCTGGGACTTTTATCTGGGCGATCAATACCAGCGCGGTGCAGATAATGTGCCCTGCCATGCTGCGCCGGCTCGCGCGGAGGATCTTTCAGGCCTGCCATCGGCCTACATCAGCACAATGGAATTCGATCCGCTGCGCGATGAGGGTGTACAGTACGCTCTAAAATTGATGCAAGCGGGTGTCGCCACTGAATTACACAGCTTTCCTGGGACCTTCCACGGCTCCGCGCTTTTTTCTACGACGCAGGTGAGTCAGCGCGAGTCAGCAGAAATGTTTGTCGTTCTAAGGCGCGCACTGCACATTGAACCCTAAAAATACGGAACCATAGCCCCTAACACTTGGAGACACCATGACCACCGACGCATTACACCACCAGCCCCTTATGCCCCACTTGCTTATTGATGGCCTCAATCGCTATAACGACGAGCCGTGCTTGTACCTCGGTGACAAAGTCGCCACTTACAAGGATGTACGCGAAAGCGCCAGCCAAATGGTGCAGGCCCTTCAATCCAAAGGCATGGGCGTAGGAAGCAGAATTGCCATCATTTCTACCAACCGGCCTGAAGTGCTATCAAATATCGCCGCCATGCAACTCAACGGGTGTATCGGCACGCCCCTGCATCCGCTGGGGTCAATCGATGATCACGCTTACGTGCTGGAAGCTGCCGAAATCGAGACGCTCATCTTTGATACTTCCGTGTTTACAGAATTAGCGGGGGCACTAAAGCAACGCGTGCCAACATTAAAAAATCTGCTGGGCTTTGGGCCAAGTGAAGTAGGTGACGATTATCTGGCGTTGGCGGCAAGTTTTGAGCCAAAACCCCTAGTCGCACCAGATGTCTCGCCCGATGATATTGCCTCCGTCAATTTTACTGGTGGCACTACTGGAAAACCTAAAGGCGTAATGAGCACCTACAGTGTGACCTCTTATATGACGCAAATTCAGATGGCAGAATGGGAATTCCCTGAAGAACTTCGCATGCTTATGGCGACGCCACTGTCGCATGCAGCCGCGGCCTTTTTCGTCCCCGTGCTGCAAAAAGGCGGCGCATTCTATGTGATGCAGGGCTTCAGTCCCGATGAGTTCTTCGACATGGTAGAAGAACACAACATCACCTGCACCATGTTAGTGCCGGTAATGCTGTATTTTCTACTGGATTCGCCGCGGTCTGCAACCGCCAACATGTCTAGCATGGAAACCATTTTCTACGGCGCCTCCGCAATGAACCCGACTCGACTAGTGGAAGGCATTAACAAATGGGGCCAGATTTTCTACCAGTTTTTCGGCCAGTCAGAGTGCCCGATGGTGATCTCAAACATGACCAGAAAGGAGCACGACCTGTCCAAGCCCGAGCGCCTATCCTCCTGCGGTCGCCCCAGCCCCTGGATTCACTTGAGCCTGCTTGATTCGGACGGCAACGAAGTGCCGCGCGGAGAGCCTGGCGAGATCTGCATCCGCGGTCCACTGATTATGAAAGGCTACAAGGATATGCCAGAACAAACTGCCGAGGCGTTTTTAGGCGGATGGCTACACACCGGCGATGTCGGCAAGTTGGACGACGAGGGCTTTCTCTATATCGTGGATCGCACGAAGGACATGATCGTTACCGGCGGCTTCAATGTATTCCCACGCGAAGTCGAGGATGTGCTGGGTACACACGAAGCAGTAGGGCAGGTTATTGTGATCGGCGTGCCCGATGAGCAGTGGGGCGAAGCCGTAAAAGCCGTTGTGGTGCTCAAACCCGACTTTAAGGCCAGCGAGGAACTCATATCTTCTATGCAGGCACTGGTGAAAAAAGCCAAAGGTTCGGTGCAGTCACCCAAGTCTATCGATTTCGTAGCGGCTATCCCGCTAACGCCAGTGGGCAAACCTGACAAGAAAACCGTTCGGGCACAATATTGGGCGGATAGTGATCGGGGTGTTGGCTAGGTGCTATCGACTTTCTCGTTCGACTGAGGGACCCCATGAATTCAGGCACAGGACTTTCTGGACTTACGGCTGGGGCAGCAATGGCGGCCCTAGTCTTTATTGCAGCCTGCAATCCGATAGACGACCCTAGCCTGTTCCCTGAATTCACTGCGGCCAGCGCAATAGCACCCCCGGCGTTAGAAAAAACGGCGTTTAATCCTGACCGCAATCTCTACTGGGGTGACCTGCACATCCACACCAGCTACTCCACGGACGCCTATATTAGCGGCGTCAAGGCGACTCCAAACGACGCCTACACCTTTGTTAAAGGCGGAGAAATCCGGCATGCCGCCGGCTACGGTATTCGCATGACTCGCCCGCTGGACTTCGCCGCAGTCACCGACCACTCAGAGTACATCGGTGTGCTGCGTGCCACTGACCCTGACCTGCCACTTAAAAAGCGGGGACTGCGCGAACGACTGCTCAAAGACGGCCGCATCAGCAACACCTTGCTGATGGCCCAAACGATGTTGGGCTTCGATCTGGAAAATGCCCTTGTCCCCGGCTGGGAGGATTTCAGCCGAGCCGCATGGAGTGACATCGTAGCGACGGCAGAGAAACACAATGACCCCGGCCGCTTTACAGCGTTCGTTGGCTACGAATGGAGTTCCATGCCGGGAGAGCGCAACCTGCATCGCAATGTCATTTACCGCAGTGCTCAGGTGCCGGAACTACCCTTCAGTTCAGTCGATTCTGAAGATCCTCGAGATTTGTGGACCGCCCTGGAACAGCAACGCAAACAGGGCATGACGTCTTTTGCAATTCCTCACAACGGCAATGTCAGCGACGGGCGCATGTACGACGAGGTGATGTTCGACGGTAAAACAATGGATGCCAGCTATGCACGCAGACGGATGGAAAATGAACCTTTGAGCGAAATTTTCCAGGTCAAGGGCTCCTCGGAAACACACCCATTGCTTTCCAATCAAGACGAGTTCGCAGGGTTTGAAATCTATGACACCGTGCTGTCGCAGAGCCAGGAAGACTCGCGCGCCAGAGGTAGCTATATCAGGGATGCGCTGCGCACCGGACTGGAAATGTCACACAACGAAGGTTTCAACCCCTACCGCTTTGGTGTGATCGGAAGTTCCGACGGACACAATGCCAGCTCGCCAGTGGACGAAAATAACTACCACGGCAAGCTGCCTATTCTCGATGGCAGCGCCGGACTGCGCATGGGAGAAGCCAACTTCTACCCCGCCAGCATGCCGGGTGGCCAACGCTGGAGTAGCGCCGGACTGGCAGCGGTGTGGGCTCAGGAGAACACGCGGGGATCCCTGTACGATGCGATGCTCCGCAAGGAAACCTACGCCACCTCTGGGCCACGCATCGTCGTGCGTTTTTTCGGTGGCTGGGAGTATCCCAAAGACCTGTTTAAGCAACAGAACTGGATAGCACTAGCAGAACAACACGGCGTCGCTATGGGGCAAAAATTGCCTTCCGGTGACGCCACAGCACCCACTTTTGCCGTGTGGGCCATGCGTGATCCCCTCAGTGGTAATCTGGACAGAATACAAATCATCAAGGGCTGGGTAGACGACGTCGGTAAGTCTGATGAAAAGGTGTTCAATGTCGTATGGTCGGGGACGCGCAGTGTAGACACTGCAGGTAACTTATCCACAGTCGGCAACACGGTCGATGCAACAACGGCCACTTATGCCAATACTATTGGCAGCGGCCAATTATCTGCAGTGTGGACAGACCCGGAGTTTGATCCACTGCAGGAGACGTTCTACTACGCCCGCGTCATAGAAATTCCAACACCGCGCTGGACTGTCTACGATGCGGTGAAGCTCGGCATCCCGGCGCCTGAGCCAGTCAGCCTGCAGGAACGTGCTGTCACTTCAGCAATCTGGTACCAGCCGCAATAGAATAGCTACGCGGGTTTTGCGATATTCATCAGGATCTGCATCACGTTTTCACTGTCCAATAAGCGTGGCACTGGATACGTCGCGCCCTCTTGAATGGCCTGCTGCGTGATGGCTTCAAAATCTGCGCGTTTAATCACGTCCATCTGTTCCGGAATCCCGACTTCTGTGCGCAGTTCTCGCACCGCATCGATGAACTTCCGCGCTAAAACAGCCGGGGCCTCACCTTCGCTGCCGACGCCGACCAGTAGGCTCAGCTCAGCAAGGCTTTGCTGTGCTTCGTGACAACAAAACTCCAGCACGTGCGGCAACACCAGCGCGTTTGCCAGTCCGTGTGGAATCCCGTACTTACCGCCCAGTTGATGCGCAATAGCGTGCACATTACCGACATTGACCTGGTTGATCGCAAGGCCGGCATAGTAAGCACCCATAGCCATACCGTTACGCGCATCCAAATTCTTGCCCTCGTGATAGGCAGTCGCCAAGTTATCGAAAACCAACTTGATTGCCAGACGCGCATCCTCTAACCGCGTGCCACGCTCCCACACCCCGATATAGGCTTCAATACCGTGGGTTAGCGCATCCATACCCGTTGCTGCTGTGATGTGCGGCGGCAGGCCCAACATGAGATCTGCATCCAATGCGGCAGCAAGTGGCAGTAAACAGTCGCCCATAATAATGGCTTTTTCATGGGTCACCGCATCGGAAATCACCGCCCCTATTGTCGCCTCTGAGCCCGTTCCGGACGTTGTAGGAATGGCGTAAAGCTTTAGGATAGGATGTTTTATCTTGCCAATGCCTACCCAGTCTGCCGGAGAGGCATCACTGGTCGCCGCCGCAGCGATGACCTTCGCGGCATCAATAGACGAGCCACCACCGATGGCCAAAACCGCCTCACTGCCGTGGGCCTTGGCCGCCGCAGCGCCCTCAACAACCTGAGCGAAAGTCGGGTCAGGTAATACACCGTCGTAATACGCGACATCAACATCCGCGGCCAAAAGTGCTGCTATTGCATGGTCGACCACGCCAAGTTCACGCAAAGGCTTATCGGTAACGACGATCACTTTTTTAACGCCAGTACGAACAATATGTTCACACAGCTGAGCTGAACTCCCGGTGCCGGCAAACACCGTGTGCCGCAATGAAGGCGAGAAAAAAACCACCACGGTCATCAGTTTGAGGTACATGGCGTGTAACATCTTTCGAATAAACATTGGCATAAAGCTCTCCACTGACGGGTTGAATTTTTGCACGCGGTTGCTATTGTAAGGCATCAGCAAACATCTGCATCAACACAAGTGATTATAAGCCTGTTTAACACAAGGACGTTAATTAATGGGCGTCGATCACGGGCGGCGACGCAGAAGGGGCCTGCCTAGTTCGCCTGTTTAGGTAATCCCAGCCCCAGCAGAGCGGCCACGCAAAGTGTCGCTGCGAGTGCTATTAACACTGCATTATAATTGCCCGTCTGATCGAAGGCATAACCGGCGAGTGGCGCTCCCACCAAACCGAAGGGCAAAAACAGCGGCATTTGTGCGCCGGTTACCTGACTGATAATGGACGCATCAAAATAGCGACTGTTGAGATACGGGTGCATCGGCAAAAAGGCGCCGCCGCTAAAACCGAGCAGGCACATCGCCGGGATCATTTCAGACACATTAGTCGCGATAAAGAGCAGACCCAAGCCTGCACTTTGAAGGATCAGCATACCGGCAGCGAGCCATTTCACATAGTGCCGAACGTTATCTCCCAGCCATGCGAGAAAGCTCTTACCCACTAATCCGTTCATACCAGCAAGCGCCAAAAACCAGCCAGCCTCCGCCATACTGTACCCTTTGCTAGCAAACAAAGGCGGATAGCAAACCGCCAGCACAATAGCCACATTCATTGCCAGGGCGACACACAATCCAATCAACCAGAAAGCCTTAATGCGATAAAACGCTTTTGCGACAGGAGCATCGCCGGTAGACGGCGTCAGAATAACGCCCTTTGGTATTCCAATCAGGATCGCCAGCCACAACACGACGAGCGCCCCTATTGCGAGACTTTGCAGCGTCCAGCGCCAACTATAATGTTCCAGCAGGGTTCCCACCAGAGGAGGCAAAGTGGCCGCGGCCAGACTCATGCCTATCGCGACTATCGCGAGGGCTCGCGCCTCACGCCCAGAGTAGAGCTTTACCATGAGCCCATTGACAACAACCGGCCCATACAGCGTCAGCCCCAGTGAAAATGACAAAAACCCCAATGCGACTAACCACAACGTTGGCGCATGACTGATCGCCATCAGAGATAACATCGCCAGAGTAACGCCGACGAGAAGGATGTTTCGAATCGGCAGCTGGTCCGCCATTTTGCCGACCCAAGCGCCCAAAATAGCCGGCACAAGCAGCAGTGCCACTGGACCCATATTGAGGATTGCCACACCGACACCGAACTCGCTCGACAATGGCTCAACAAAGAAGCCATAGATCCCCATAATTCCCGGGCCTAACGCCAAACAGCACATACCGGTCAATACCGGACGCAACGGGCTTAAAAATTGCATGCTTTTTTCGTGCTAATGAGACCGCCCGCTACTGTTCGGCTGAGGAAGCAATTGGCTCTGCAGGGACTATTTCCCCGCAGATCCAACAAAAAATCAACCGCGCTTTGGACCGCCGTTCGTGCCAGGCCAACGCGAACCAGAGATTGTATCGGTAAACGGCAAGAAAGCCTGCGGATCGAGCTTTCCGGCCAGTGTCATTTCACGATCAAGGAACGCCGGCCACCAGAGGTAGGACTCGAGCTGCTCACGCATTGGCAACAGAGTTGTTAGCGGATCCCAAGGGCTGTCACGCAGCACTAGTGTCCCCTCAACTTCCTCACGCCATGCCGTGCCATACTCACTGCGCACTCGAACCACATGGGGCGGAAAATCAAAATCGGTTGCAGGGCCCCCCACACTGACCGCGCGCGAGTACTTCAGCCACCACTCATTCTGCTGATGTGGCTCGCGGGGTCCCGAAGGGCCGGTGGAAACACCCTCAAACTCCACAAAGGTGTAACCCTGGTGAATACAGCGCGCTTTGACCTGTGGCCCGAGACGATAAAATTCAGTGGTGCAGGGGTATTTCGGCTGGCCATTGGTTTCCTGACTAACAAAAATGGCTGACTCTTGATCAATACCGTAACCCAATGTAAATTCGCCGGCTACTCCGTTGAAATCGGCGTCTACACTGGTAACAATGCCGTACTCGGGCTCGTCCGGTACCGGAAAGTTGTAAATAGTGAGGTTGACGTTAGGGTTGGCTCCGGGTGAAATTCCAGGGGGTAACAACGCCGCTATCTTGTCCGGATCTGTCCGATACACGATCTTCAGCATGGGCCAATTGACTATATCTCCCGGGTTTCCCTGAGGTGCGCCTGATTCACTGGTCATATTCTTTTCCTTATGAATTGTCGTTGCTGAATTGAGCGCCCACTGTATTGGGCGCTGGTGTCTCTGTGTTGAATATTATATTGACTCGGGCCGCCGTTGAGCACCAACCTTAATTGCTACAACCTCAAACGCCTAGGCGATCTTTCGCTTGTCGCTTGATGTGACGTAGAACTGACGCACCCACTTGCGGAACATCACCAAGCTCTTGTCCTCTTTACAAAACAGCGGCCGATGCTTATGGACCTTATTCGCCCAGATCGGATAGTCATCGTCCAGCCCGGCAATAATACCTTCCATAACATCATCGCCCGCCAGATCCTCAATCGCTCGACTGACTGTCAGCGTCCACCGCATAAGGGTCTGATGCTTGCTGATGGGCTGGGCGCTGTTGTACATCACCATTTCAGCGCCGGGCGCATAGGTGTTACGCACCATAGCAAACCCGGGGTTATACACGGTGGCATGCAAATGCGTGCTGACGCCTGATTGTTCAGCCTCGGAATGCAGGTGCAGCGTACGACCGTCTGGATCAATGGTGACCTCTGATGGTGGCACATCCTCCATTTTGTGGACAAACTGAAAATGTACCGGGTCACAAGAATTTTCGGCAATGTCCTGAACATGCGCAGGTACTAGGAACTCTGTATAGCGCGGACTCGTCCACTCGGGGTGACCCAGTTCCGGCAGCGACGGCAGCTCCCACTGGGGGCCGGTATTTTCCATGTGAAACCAAATGTAGACCTCCCCATTTTTTTCCTCACAATGCCACGTGCGCAAACGCGCGCGCTCTGGGATCTCATCGCTGTAAGGAATATGTTCACACATGCCGTCTGTACCATAGCGCCAACCGTGGAACGGACAGCGGATAGACTCCCCTATCACTCGGCCCTTCACGCCCAGATGTGCCCCCAGGTGCGGACAGTATGCGTCCTGTAACACCGGGACACCGGACCGAGTGCGGTATAGCACGAACTCGCGATCGAAAGCTTGAACTGCCTTTACTTCACCCACCAACAGCTCTTGGGAACGCGCAACGGAATACCAGCCCATGGGGAACTCAGGTGTTGTATTGGTTTTCGATTCACATGCTTCTACGATACTCATATATGCCTCTTTGGATCACTTGTACCCGTTAACTAACATCAATTAAAGAGCGCGGCCGTAGGCCCTATTTCATTGGCGATCACTTGCAGTCGCTGACGATCCAACCCGTAAAAGTTCACGGCGTTCTCGCCTAGAATCTTGCGGCCATCGCGCTCGGGAAAATTACTGAAGTTGTCCTTAAAATACTGCGCGGTATTGGGCCAGCTACCCTCGGGGTGAGGGAAGTCATTTCCCCACATTACCTTTTCGAGGCCCACTTCATCGCGCATATCCAGATCGGGACGCAGCACACAAGACGCGCCAACACCGATATTACGGGCAAAATACTCACTGGGTTTAAGGGATAAATGCTTGCGAAAATTCCCCAACTTGGCAGAAATCTGTCCTTCCGTGTAATGGAAATCCATTAGACGCAGCCAAGAAGGCAGCATAAACATCGTGCCACCTTCAACAATCATCGTTTTGAGGTTCGGGAAGCGCTCGAAGACACCGCCCCAAATCATGAACGTCAGCGGCCGGTAAAGCCACCACATTACTTCGGACACATAAATACCCATAGCGCCCGGCAGCTCGTCACGCTTATCCTCCACGGGAAACCCTGCTCCGAAGTACTCCAAGTGAGGGGCTGGCCCAGAGTGAAAGTGAACAATCACTTCAAGGTCTTCACAGATCGCCCAGAAGGGATCATATTTGACGTGATGATAGGGGTCGTGCTCGCCCCATAACGTCGGAATCATGACCGCTCTTAGACCGTTATCCACACACCACTGCACCGCTTCTACGGCCTGCTGCACGTCCCACAAAAGTGGAATCGACGCCACGCCTATATGGCGGGCAGAGTCGTTTGCGCACCATTCGGCCAGCCAGCGATTGTGAGCCATGGCCCCGGCCCACTGCAGCTCAGGCACCATATCTCGGGGCGACAAACCGAGGCCAGCGCCGAAAGGCGGCGTGTTTTTCTCGGTGATGCCGTCGGGGAAAATAACCTCAGCGGCAATCCCATCACCGGCCAACATATTCAGACGTTCCTCATAGTCCCAGGCACCCGTGAGTTCTTGCTTAATAGGCGCGCGCCAAGCATCGTTAATGTCCTTAATTAAAAAAGTGGACTCAGCTTTATCCATCATGTCGATCGTGATGGGCACCGCCATATCCATCATCTCGTGGTACTTTGACTCAACATAGGGCTTATAGTCGGCGATCGGCAGGCCGGCATGACAATCGGCAGAAACCACAATCAAATGGTCAGACATAATATCCTCTCTTTATTGTGCTCGACAAAAACTCGTGTATAGCTTCCCATATGAGCAAACTTGCACATATGTATACAAAATAGTTTAATGCACAAGCGATTGCAATAGTATTACGGAAATTTCATGGACATAGCGGAGGCGCCTCTCGGGCGCCGAGAAAAGCGCAAACAGGAAATCCGCAGCCGTATAGAAGAAGCGGCCTACCGGCTTTTCCGTGAGCAGGGCATCGAAGACACCAGCATCGAACAGATCTGCGTGCAAGCCGATGTCGCTCGGCGCACATTCTATGGGCATTTCCCCAACAAACACGCTCTCCTGGGAGGGCTGGGCATCTCCCGCCTCTATGATCAGTCAGAACCAATGTTCCGCGTGTTAATGAATAACCACCTGGCGACGCGGGACCGATTGGAGGCCATGATTGACTACATTGAGTCCAATTTTGCGGGTTATGAGGACATTGATCGCCAACTAATCCTCATTGCGCCGTCCACGTTTGCTGAAGATGCACAACGGCAGCGCGAACTAGGCGACGGCGCAATTGCGAGCTTTGTTCACCTGATAGCTGCCGGGATAGACATGGGAGACGCTAAAGCAGACTTCTCTGCGGAAATACTCGCTGCGATGGTAGTCGGCACGCTCAATATGCTCACCATCAGCTGGGCCATGAACAGCGACTACCCCATTTTTGCTAAGCTTGAGGAGGCACGGGTTATGTTCGAACACTTGATTTGCAAGGACAGCCCATAATACCTCTCGCACCGTTGTCGTAGTAAGAAAAAAGCAACAATCGCCTGTTCACCACCCACCATTTGGAGCATACGCCATGGGACCCCTTCAAGGTCTGACTATTATTGAAATCTCAGGCATCGGGCCGGGCCCCTTCGCCGCCATGCTGTTGGCTGACATGGGGGCTGATGTGATTCGTGTAGAACGGCCCGGAGGCACTATGTTCACTGCGGCCCAAAATCCAAAGTTGGACTTTCTTAATCGCAATAAACGCTGCATTAGTGTCAACCTAAAGGAAAGGGATGGCGTTGACACCGTGCTTACCCTGCTAGAAAAAGCCGACGCTCTGCTGGAGGGCAATCGCCCCGGTGTCATGGAGCGGCTAGGTCTAAGTCCTGATACCTGCCTGGCGCGCAATCCAGCATTGGTTTATGGCCGCATGACCGGCTGGGGCCAGGAAGGACCGATGGCAAAAGAGGCGGGGCACGACATTAATTACATCGCCCTCAGCGGGGCACTTCACGGTATTGGTCGCGCCGGCGAAAAACCCGCCATTCCCCTAAACCTGGTGGGGGACTTTGGCGGCGGCGGCCTAATGCTTGCATATGGCATGGTCTGCGCGCTACTAGAAACGAAGGGCTCGGGAAAGGGCCAGGTTGTGGATGCTGCCATGATTGACGGCGCAGCCACTTTAATGGCCAGCACCTTTGCCGCCAACCAGGCCGGTTTCTGGTCCGATGAGCGAGGTACAAATCTACTGGATTCGGGTTCGCATTTTTACGAGGTGTACGAAACCGCTGATGGGAAATATATTTCCCTAGGCTCCATCGAGCCACAGTTTTACGCCGCACTTTTAAACAAGTTAGGCGAGGACGCCAAACATTTTGAGAACCAGTTCGACATGAGCAATTGGCCGCAGATGAAAGCCAAAATGACCGACATTATTAAACGCAAAACGCGAGACGACTGGGATCAGATCTTTTCAGACGCGGATGTCTGCTATGCACCGGTACTGTCCATGAGTGAAGTTCGCCACCACCGCCACCATCAAGCTCGGGGTACCTTTATTGACGACGGGGATGTGTGGCAGCCGGCACCCGCACCACGCTTTAGCCGCACAAGCGGCGAACTCCGCTCTGCTGCCGCTAGTATCGGAGAGCACACAGAAGAGGTTCTTCGCGAGTTCGGCTTCAGTGATGAAGACATTAAGAAACGGCTTGAAAGTGGCGCAATTCATCGGAATTCAGCCTAGACTAATGCACCGGAATAACTCCGAAGGCTTTACTGGCGTCATCATGACCGCAACAGGATAAACATTCCGATGAGTACAACAACCGACCTTCCCGATCAGTGCCGCCATGTCGCCGTCAGTGCTGAAAACCATTTGAGTATAGAATCCGGCCCAATCCCAACGCCAGGCGCGGAGGACGTTTTAATAAAAGTGCACTCAGCCGGCATCAACAGAGCCGATTTACTGCAACGCAAAGGTCTATACCCTCCACCAGAGGATGCTTCGCCCATCATGGGACTGGAGGTCGCGGGCACAGTAAAGGCTATTGGTAAAAATGTTCGCACATGGCAGGTGGGCGATAGCGTTTGTGCGTTGACGCACGGCGGTGGTTATGCCGAATACGCGGTAGCGCCGATGGGTCAGTGCATGCCGGTTCCAAAGGGCTTCAGTAAAGGCGAGGCTGCAGCGCTGCCGGAAGCGCTTCTCACCAATTGGCATAACCTATTTCAACGCGCTGGGCTGCAGCCTGGGGAAAACGTGCTCATTCACGGCGGAGCCAGTGGCATAGGCACGATGGGTGTAATGATTTGCGCCACCCTGGGTGCCGAGGTCTATACCACTGCCGGTAGCGACGAAAAGTGTCGCGCGCTCGAAGCTCGCGGAGCCACGCGAGCCATCAACTACAAAACAGAAGACTTCGAAGCCGTTCTGACAGAAATGGGATTAAACAACAGGATTGATGTCATTCTCGACATGATCGGCGGCGACTACATCCAGAAAAATCTCAACATCGCGGCGGCGGAAGCGCGCATTGTTAACATTGCCTACATGAGGGGGTTCAAGGCCGAAGTCAATTTCGCACCCTTACTGATGAAACGCATCACCATGACAGGCTCTACCCTGCGCGCCCAGACCTTTGCCCAGAAAGCGATAATGGTTCAGGAGGTCATGAAGCATATCTTCCCTCACCTGGAGAGTGGCAGGATCAAACCCATCATCGATAGTATTTATCCACTCGAGCACGTTGAACAAGCCCACGGACATATGGAAGGCGGACAACACATGGGTAAGATTATTATCAAAATATAGCGTTTTTAAATCGTTATTCGTCTATTAATCAGTCTCTTTGTAACGAAACAGTCTTAAAACCGCTGCTGTCCCCCCCACTAGATCATCATCTTTCTAAAAAAACTGGGTTTATGCCTAATTTTTATTCTTTTTTGTAATAAAAAAAGATGCTAGTTATTTCCTTATGAGCTTAAAACCCTTTCGCATACCGACTAAAAATGGTGCCGGCTAGATTCCAATTTCGCCGGTGCTATACTCGCAGTCAAAATAAGAACAATAAGGAAGGCTGCGATGAAACGGCATTACTACATCAGTGACGACCTTGATGACTTAGAAATTATCGAACAACAGCTAGAAGCCGCAGGTGTTTCCACGCCACAAATCCACGTGCTCAGTAAAGATGACTCCGGCGTTCAACAACATCACCTCCATCAGGTGGAGGCGGTGCTTAAAAAGGACGTCGTAAAAGGCACCAGACTGGGCGCGGTAGTCGGTGCCATAGGGGCTGTTTCAGTCTTACTTTTGGCTTGGATAACGGGCCTTACTGAAACCTACACGTGGGTACCGGCAATCTGTCTTTCCATTATCGTTCTCGGTTTCTGCACTTGGGAAGGTGGCTTGATTGGCATACAGGAACCCCATACTGATTTCAAAAGATTTCAGGAAGATCTACGCCAAGGCAAGCATATCCTTTTTGTCGACACCGACCCTGATCAAGAAAGCATCCTGCAAAGTGTCGTAACTGCACATCCCAAATTACAGGATGCCGGCGAGGGCACTTCAACGCCACGCTGGGTGATCACTGCTCAAACCAAGTTTGCGCGCTTTATGCATCTTGCCCCCTGATTGAAAGCATAACGGTAATATAAAACACACAGAGGTTTTTAAGACGTACTAACGCTCACCCAATAATAATTATAAGGGAAGGTATATGAAGCTAGTGATCGCGCTGGTGTTACTAGTCCTAGGGTCTTTATGGTTTCACTGGTGGAGTCCCTGGTGGATGACGCCTATTGCTTCCAACTGGGTCGCCATCGATGACACTATTGAACTCACACTCTATATTACCGGCGTCGTCTTTGTTGCGGTAAATTTATTTATGGCCTGGGCCATTTTTCGCTATCGCTTCGACCCTTCGCGACGATCACATTATGAGCCTGAAAACAAAAAACTTGAAACATGGCTAACGGTCATTACTGCTGTAGGCGTCGCTGCCATGTTGGCGCCTGGCTTAGTGGTGTGGGCGGATTTTGTTGAGGTGCCTGAAAACGCAGATGAAGTTGAAATCGTCGGCGCCCAATGGCAGTGGAGCTATCGGTTCCCCGGTGCTGACGGCATTCTTGGCGAAGTCGATTCCCGTTTCGTCAGCTCCGACAACCCCTTTGGAATGAGCCCCAATGACAAGGCAGGAAATGACGACGTGCTTATTAGCAGCAACGAATTACACCTGCCCATAGATCGGCCGGTCAAACTGTTGCTGCGTTCCAAGGATGTACTACACGATTTTGCCGTACCGCAGTTCCGCGTGAAGATGGATCTTGTTCCTGGCACGGTCACTTATGTCTGGCTCACACCAACTCGCACTGGAAAATTTGACATACTGTGTATGGAGTTATGCGGCATCGCTCATTACACCATGCGCGGCCATGTCGTCGTCGATCAGCAGAAAGATTTTGATCACTGGATGTCACAACAGCAAACCTGGGCCGAGATACAGTCCATTCCACCTGGCGATCCCATTGCGGGAAAAGGCAGCTATGCGACCTGCGCTGCCTGTCACGGCCAGCAGGGCGAAGGCAACTTGGCAATGAACTCGCCCAACCTTGCCATCCTGCAACCTTGGTATATCGCCCGAGAAGTTCACTATTTTAAAGACGGCATCCGCGGAGCAAATGAGTCCGACGAATATGGTCGGCAAATGGCGCCCATGGCCAATATGCTAATAGACGAAACTGCCATCCGAAATGTGGCTGCATACATTGGCACACTCACTCCTGCAGCAACCATCAGCACCCTGAATGGCAACGTCGAGAAAGGCGCGTTCTTTTATAACAGTTGCGGCGCGTGTCATGGCGCAAAGGCGCAGGGCAACTATGCATTACAGTCACCCCGCCTTGCAGGACAGAATGATTGGTATCTAAAACGACAGTTGGAGAATTTTCGTCTGGGCGTACGCGGCGCGCATAAGGGCGACACCTACGGTCATCAGATGGTGTTAATGGCTCGATCTTTGCAGAACGAACAATCAATCAATGATTTGCTGGCATACGTGAACACGCTGTAATCCGTCGAAAAAACAGGGTGCTCGCTCAAGCAACTAAGGGAAAATAATATGCAAAATGTGGCCATTGCCGACCAGCTTGACGAGCTCCACGATCCACAGACCTTTATTACCAAATACGTCTATAGCCAGGATCACAAGGTCATTGCTATTCAGTATGCGATTACCGCCATTTTCGTCGGACTAATCGCTCTGGCCTTGTCTGGATTGATGCGCCTGCAGCTGGGGTTCCCCGACACGTTTGATTTCATAGACCCAAGCGACTACCTGCAATTCGTCACCATGCACGGCATGATTATGGTGATTTATCTATTGACGGCATTATTACTGGGCGGATTCGGCAATTATCTGATTCCTCTTATGGTTGGCGCTAGGGATATGGTTTTCCCGTTTATGAACATGTTGAGCTTTTGGTTTTACCTACTCTCCGTCATTGTTCTACTGGCCAGTTTTTTTGTACCCGGGGGGCCGACGGGTGCAGGATGGACATTGTATCCACCGCAGGCTATTTTGCCCGGCACTCCAGGCCATGACTGGGGCATCATGCTGATGCTGGCATCTCTGGTGATATTTATTATCGCGTTCACCATGGGCGGATTGAACTACGTCACCACTGTCCTGCAGGCGCGGACCCACGGCATGACGCTGATGCGCATGCCACTGACGGTGTGGGGGATTTTTACTGCAACCGTACTGGGTTTGCTTGCCTTTCCCGCGCTGTTAGTCAGCGCCATTATGATGATGCTAGACAAAACGCTTGGCACCAGCTTCTTCATGCCGGCGCTGGTGTCGATGGGAGAGAGTCTCGATTATTCAGGCGGCAGTCCCGTTTTGTTTCAGCACCTGTTCTGGTTTTTTGGTCATCCAGAAGTTTATATTGTCGCCTTACCTGCTTTTGGTATGGTATCTGATGTGCTATCGACTCACGCGCGTAAAAATATATTCGGCTACAGAATGATGGTCTGGGCGATAGTGGCGATTGGCGGCCTTAGCTTTGTTGTGTGGGCGCACCACATGTACGTCAGCGGTATGCTGCCAGCGTTTGGATTTTTCTTTGCAACCACAACGCTCATTATTGCAGTACCGACCGCTATCAAAGTTTACAACTGGGTACTGACCTTGTATCGAGGAAATATACACCTCACCGTACCCATGCTATTTGCGATCGGCTTTATTTTCACATTCACACATGGAGGCTTAACCGGTTTATTTCTAGGTAACGTGGTGATCGATTTGCCGCTTTCAGACACCTACTTTGTCGTCGCTCACTTCCATATGGTGATGGGGGTTTCTCCGATCATGGTGTTGTTCGCTGCCATCTACCATTGGTACCCGCTGATCACTGGCAAGATGTTTAATGAGAAGCTGGGCAAAATCCACTTCTGGTTCACATTCCTTGGCACCTATGCCATTTATCTTCCTATGCACTACCTCGGATTTCTGGGTGTCCCACGGCGCTACTTTGCCATGGGATCCACTGATTTTATTCCAGAATCAGCTCAAAGTCTCAATGCGAGCATCACGATTTCTGCACTGATTGTGGGCCTGAGCCAACTCATTTTTCTTTATAACGTGATCTGGAGCTTGCGTGCTGGAAAACCCGCGGGACACAACCCTTGGGAAGCTACCAGTCTCGAATGGCAAACTCCGGATGTTCCCCCCCACCATGGTAACTGGGGCGCGGAACTGCCGACGGTTTACCGCTGGGCGTATGACTACGGAGTACCCGGTGCAGAAAAAGACTTTATTCCCCAAAATCACCCAGTCACTGATGCCGAGCAAACTGCCGGCGAGCACGAGGGGCGATAATTTATGAACATTCTGAAGATTTTGCGTGACAAACCCTGGCTGCACTCGACAGCCGATGCCACTCTGGAGCAGTACAGTGGCCCGGATGCGGTAGCGGCCTCGCGGATTATGCTGCGATTTGTCCTGGCAATTGTAGGCGTACTGTTTTTCCTGTTTATCATCACATTTCTTTCACGGTCTCAGTATCCAGATTTTGAAGCGCTTGCAGGATCGCCATGGCAACCTTTCAGCGACTCGTCTCGACTTTGGTTTAACACTGCTCTGCTCGCTTGCGCTAGTCTCGCTATACAATGGGGCTTAGGGGGCACCCGTTCAGGGAAATTAAATGTCACGGTAGCGGGCATCAGTGCCGCGGTATTTTTTACCCTGCTTTTTTTGGTCGCGCAATTTGATCTATGGCTACGTCTACAGTCCATGGGGTTCTACCTTGCCGGTAACCCCGCTAACAGCTATTTCTATCTGCTAACCGGTATGCATGGACTGCATCTCATTGGCGGCCTGATCGTGTTATCAAATATCGTCTTTCGCATCTGGTATGACCGCAGCGTCGACTCCCTAACCGCGCCGTTACGGCTGTGTACCACCTATTGGCATTTCCTACTCGGGGTCTGGCTGGTGCTCTTTGCACTGCTTACGAGCACACCAGAGACGATCAACACACTCGCTGCTATGTGCGGATTTTAAGGGCCATTGCATGACCATTCAAACGGATAAGAATACAAGCTACGCAGAGCCAGGAATCGAGGGCTTAGTAGCTGACTGGTCGTCGGACAAGCAAACCTTCGACGTGCCCTGGGGCAAGTTGATGATGTGGATATTCCTACTCAGTGATACTTTTATCTTTAGCATATTTCTCACGGGCTATATGAATGTCCGCCTATCGCAGACTGATAATTGGCCCAACCCGAGCGAAGTATTCGCACTAGAAATCGCCGGGCATCATCTGCCGCTAATACTCATCGCAATTATGACCTTCGCTCTCATCACCAGCAGCGGCACCATGGCCATGGCCGTTAACTTTGCCTACCGGGGCGACAAACGCAAGACCGTCATACTCATGGCTTTAACAGCGGCGTTGGGGGCGTCCTTCGTCGGAATGCAGGTATTCGAGTGGACCAAACTGATCGTTGAAGAAGGCGTTCGTCCGTGGAGCAACCCTATGGGAGCTGCGCAGTTTGGCTCGACCTTCTTTATGATCACGGGCTTTCACGGACTGCATGTGACTGCAGGTGTTATTTATCTGAGTATTATTGCGCGTAAAGTTGCGCGCGGTGACTATGAGAAGAAGGGCTATGCCATTGTTGAAATAACCGGTCTGTACTGGCACTTCGTCGATTTAGTGTGGGTATTTATCTTTGCATTTTTCTATCTGTGGTGAGGTAAACCAATGAGCGAATCTGCCGAACAGCAACACCCCATTGGAATCTATCTGAAGATATGGCTACTGCTATTTGTCCTCAGTACATTTTCCTATCTCGTCGACTTATTTCATGTCGAGGGCTATTTGCGCTGGACCTTGATTCTCATTTTTATGTTTTTAAAAGCCGGACTTATTGTCACCATCTTCATGCATGTTACTTGGGAGCGTCTGGCGCTCAAATATCTCCTATTCGTCCCGCTTAGCGCCATCGTCGTACTCATTATTCTAATGGCAATGGAAGGTGACTACACCTTCATGATCAGAGAAATATTTTTCGATCCATAGGCGTACACTGACTGTGACATTGTCTCCCCGCGCAAAAATGCTGACCGGCTTACTGCTAGCCAATGTTGTCATTGCAGCCGTCATTGCGGTTGCTTTGCTAAACCAGCCCCGGTCACCACCACAGATTCAAGGAGTGCTGCTACCGCAGGCTCGCCCGCTGCCAGAATTTCAACTACTCGATCATAACAACCAAAGTGTTAACCAAGAAAACCTGAAGGGGCAGTGGCATCTTATCTCCTATGGCTTCACTACCTGCCCCGACATTTGTCCCACAACCCTGTCACAACTGGCTACCGTAAACCATCGCCTGAAAGCGCTAGGCCACACCGACCTCAGAGTGTTGTTTTACAGTGTTGATCATCGGCGTGACACTGTTATGCAATTGGCGTCGTATGTGTCCTTTTTTGATCCCGACTTCCTAGGGCTCACGCACCTCGATGACAGCAAGAACCCTCATCTGCCATTCGAGCAAGGTCTCGGTATCGTGGCACAATTGGTGCCCGCCACAGGCGCCGGCATTGATCCCGCTGCCAATGAGTATCAGGTCAATCACGGGGTTACACTGTTTCTCCTTAACCCGAAGGGCGCACTACAGGCAATTTTCAAGCCTGAGATTAGCCACGCGGGAACACACAGCTTTAGTCCCGACACGGTGCTACGCGACTACCTCGCCATCCGTAATTACCTAGGCTAAAGGCAACCGCCATTATTGATTGCTACGTGATAGCCTAGAAGGCAGGCTGTCCCAGCTGTCCCCGCGATCACTGCAGCTGTCTGAATGAGAACTCTGTGCCAGCTGGCCTTTGAAATAACTGCAGACCAAACTCTGGCATGATCGCTAACAAGTGGTCGAAAATATCCGCCTGAATATCTTCGTATTCTGTCCACTTTACGGTGTTCGTGAAGCAGTACAATTGTATGGGTATGCCGTCATCGGGCGCTAATTGACGAACCAATAAAGTCATATCGTTCCGTATCTTCGGATGCTCTTCAAGGTAACGCAACGCATAAGCTCGAAACGTACCGATATTAGTCAGTCGGCGCGTATTTACAGCACCATCAGGCTCATCTGCCGTCACCCCGACCAGTGCTTGATTATATTTTAAAAGCTCGTCTTGTTTGCCGACTAGATAGTCCTCTAGTAGCGAGAACCGTTTATAGCAACTCGCGTCTTGTGCGCTTATAAAGCGTATCGATGATGCATCAATGTGCAGGGCACGCTTGATGCGGCGGCCGCCCGAATTCGACATGCCCCTCCAGTTTTTAAAAGAATCAGTAATCAGCCGCTGGGTCGGAATAGTGGTGATCGTTTTGTCAAAGTTTTGCACGGTGACGGTGTATAGCTCCATATCCACCACGTCCCCATCAGCGCCCAACTGTGGCACCTCGATCCAGTCTCCAACCCGCACCATGTCCTGAGCGGCCAATTGCACACTGGCCACTAAAGACAGCAAAGTATCTTTAAACACTAGTAACAGCACTGCGGTCATTGCACCAAAACCGCTGAGCAGTAGCACCGGTGACTGATCAAGTAATGCTGCAATGAACAGCAGTCCTCCCATAATCATCACGGCAAGTTGTAATAGCTGGATAAATCCCTTGATGGGCCGCTTTCGTGCTTCCGGGTCTGACTCGTAAATATCATTGGCCGCATTGAGAACCGCAATAATAGTAATCGTTGCGACCACCATCATATAGGCACTGGTCAAGTTCATCACGAAGGTTTCCAAACCGGCGTCAATACTGGGCAGAAAATTCACACCCATGTGGATGGTGAACGCGGGGAGCAGCTGTGCCAGTCTTTTACCTACCCCATTTTTAATTAGGGCGTCACTCCAGGTGTATGTCGAGTATTTTGCGACAGCGCGCAAGGCAACATCTAACAGCCGGTGCGCTACAATGTAGCCAAGAATGGCTGTGAGTAGCAGAATCAAAACGACGGTAATATCGGGTAGCGCCGGGTGATATTGTCCTAGCCGCGTTATCATGTTCATTCATTCAACCTGTTTAAAAAGACATTTTAGCACGCTAATATAACAGTGCCTTAATTTCCAACAGAATAGGGGATTCCCGTGACGTTTCCAGTATTATTTTTGCCACTGGCTTTCCTGCTGGCGGCCAGCTCCGCCGCAGACGCTCCGCCACAGACCGCGAAAAGTTCTGTCGTGCCCACCGTAAAAACCGTCGCGAATTCGATTTATTTCGGTGGAGACATTCTCACTATGGCAACTGATGCGGCTCAGTATGCGGAGGCGGTTGCTGTTCTAAACGGCAAAATTCTTTATGTGGGGACAAACAAGGGGGCGCTACTGCACCAAAGCGACGAGACGACGATGGTCGACCTGAAAGGCAAGACGATGATGCCAGGTTTCATTGAGCCCCACTTACATCCATCAATTGCTGCAATTATGTTGCCCAATGAGATTATTGCACCCTATGACTGGGTGTTACCTGATGAGACGAAAAGGGGCGTGCAAGGTCATGACAATTATATCAATCGCATAACGGAATCAATTGAAACGAACGCGCAAAGCGACAGCGTCTATTTCATTTGGGGCTATCACCAGCTGTGGCATGGTGAACTGTCCCGGGAACTCTTAAACAACATTGCACCGGATCAGCCCGTTGCCATCATACATCGCTCTTTTCACGAGATTTATCTTAACGATGCGGCTATCGCCGCAATCGGCATTGAGGAGGCAGATTTCCAGAATAATCCCCAGGTCGACTGGGAAGCGGGACATTTTTATGAAGGAGGCTGGTTAGCGTTAGTACCTCGAATGGCGTCTAGCCTACTGGACATTGAGCGTTATTTAGAGGGCTTGAGTATCATGAGCCAGCTCGTCATCCAAAATGGAATAACCACAATTGCCGAACCCGGATTTCCCAGTGCGAATTTCGAGGCGGAGTACGCCTTGCTAAAGCTCGAAATGGATAAACTACCGCCCTACAGCGTCTATCTTATCCCTAATGGGACTCAGCTGTACCGAATGAAAGGGGGCAATAAAGAGGCTCTGGCATTCACTAGAACGCTAGATGCGAAATACAACACAGAGAATATTCAGTTTCTACCTAACCAGATCAAGCTTTTTTCTGATGGCGCCATCTATTCTCAGTTAATGCAGATGGAGGATGGTTATACCGATGGCCATGATGGAGAGTGGATGACTCCCCCAGCTCTGTTTGAAGAGCAGCTAAGCCTTTATTGGGATAACGATTATAAGATTCACGTGCATGCTAATGGCGACTTAGGGATTCAACAAGTTTTGGATTTCAATCGTGCTGATCAAATACGAAACCCACGGGCCGATCACCGTCTTACTTTACATCACATGGGGTATTTTACTGATGCACAGGCACAGCAGGTCGCTGATTTGGGAATGGACGCATCAGTAAACCCCTACTACTTGTGGGCTTTAGCGGATAAATATTCGGCAATGGGCTTGGGAGAGGAACGTGCCGAAAATCTTGTCCGCGTTAACTCTTTGGCCGAGAGAAATGTCCCCATATCTTTTCACTCGGATTTTTCTATGGCTCCGATGGAACCGCTGACGCTGGCCTGGACAGCGGTCAATCGCGTAACCTCGCAAGGCAGTAAATTCTCTCAAGATCAGCGAGTCGATGTATACACGGCCTTACAGGCTATCACCATCAACGCTGCGAGAGTTTTAAACCTAGAAGATGAAATAGGGTCTATTGAAGTCGGAAAAAATGCGAACTTCGTCTTGCTAGACGAAAATCCACTGAAAATGGAACCAATTGCACTAAAAGACATCGAAGTGTTGGGCACTGTTTACCGAGGCGAGTAGAGATGCCCTAAAGGATTAATATTCGAGGGGGTCGGGTGTTCGGTAAACGACACCTTAAGTATTGTTCTCCGCTATTATTAACACAGTACAAAAACGGTATTGCCCATGCAAAATCTCTGTTACCTTTTCAGGTCTTCATAGTCACTCTTGATGCTTTATCGGATCATGACAATAAAATTCCGCAACCTAATGGCCTGCTGCATTATTTCAATGCTCACCGTTGCGTGCGGCGGTGGCGGTGGTAGTGGCCCAGGAGCGGGCGACAACAACACACCAAACCTTCCTGAGCCTCCAGTTTTTGTTGATCCCGCTGATCCCGCTGATCCCGCTGATCCCGCTGATCCCGCTGATCCCGTTGATCCCGTTGATCCCGTTGCTCCGACAGAAACCTTTAGCTTATCAGGCGCAATTTCGACCTCGACGAGTCAATTAGTCGATAGCGATACCAATGATCCAAATAAACTCCGCATTAGTAATAACGGCCCAGGCACAGCCCAGTCAATACCCAACCCCGTCACTCTTGGCGGCTACGTTAATGTTCCTGGCGCGGGAGCCGCTGGGAGCTCTATGGCGCCAGGAGATATCGATGACTTTTTCCAGGTCGACCTACTTGCCGGTCAGCGCGTCACTATGCTGGTCGCAGACTTTGAACAAGCCGATGCCGATCTCTACCTGGTTGATTCTCAGGGCGTTCAAGTAGAAAACTCACTTAATAGCGGCGAAATAGAATCCTTACTTGTGCCAGAAGATGGGAACTATTTTGTGGTCATTAATGCGTATGACGGTGCCACTAACTACATTCTTGCGATTGGCGGCACGAACACGGCAAGGCAGGCCGACCTGAGCGAGCATACGATTATTCCATGGGAGGCTGTGGTGACCTACAAAAACGATACGCAGCATTTGAGCAGTAAGACTCAACAGGTGAGCCGAGGGTTGGGCATACAACAGCGAGCGGGCGGACGCGGACGCGGACGGCTGATGGCTCTGCGCAGAGCGCTGTCGCGCTCAGCCCGGCTTAATCTACAACCTGCTAGCTGGGCCACGAATATCGGGACCATAAACGACCCTAACCTGCGTGCACGCACAGAAACACTGATGGCGATAAAGGCATTGCGCAAGGACTCACGTGTCCTCTATGCCGAGCCCAATTTTCAGGTCAACGCGTTAGGCGCTCCGAATGATGAAGCCTATCAACTGCAGTGGCCTTATCCACTGATAGCGATGCCCGACGCTTGGGAGATTAGCACGGGCAGTCCAGAAGTCGTGGTCGCAGTCATTGATACCGGTATCCTTGCAAACCATCCTGACCTCGTCGGGCAGCTGGTTGATGGCTATGACTTTGTCAGTAACAGTGACAGCGCAATGGACGGCGACGGCATCGATCCCGACCCAAAGGATCCGGGTAATTCTTTAGGCGGCAACTCCTCTAGTTTTCATGGCACTCATGTCAGCGGGATAGTCGCCGCTCGAGGCAATAATCGGCTAGGGGTAGCGGGTTCTGCCTATGGTTCGCGCGTTATGCCGTTACGCGCTCTGGGCGCCGACGGTAGCGGCACGTCCTATGATCTTAGTCAGGCAATACGTTACGCTGCAGGTCTAGCGAATGACTCAGGAACATTGCCACAAAAACGTGCTGACATTATCAACTTGAGCCTCAGCGGCGCGCCCTTCAGTCAGACCACCCAAACACTTTATGACGCAGTGCGGTCCGCCGGCGTAATCGTCGTCGCTGCAGCAGGTAACGAGGCCAGCGCAGCTCCCTCCTATCCCGCAAGCTATAGGGGTGTCATTTCTGTCAGTGCGGTAGATGGGCAGCGGCGACTAGCCGCTTACTCAAATATCGGTCCCGGCGTTGACGTGGGCGCTCCCGGCGGTGACAGTAGTGTCGACCTCAACGGTGACGGCTATCCCGATGGCGTATTGAGCACAGATGGCAGCGTCAACGGCGACGGTATCGACTATGTGTACACTTTCCTCAGTGGCACCTCAATGGCAGCACCACATGTCGCGGGCGTTCTTGCGCTGATGAAAAGTGTCAACCCAGCGCTCACGCCTTCAGATATAGACGCTCTGTTAGCTTCTGGGACGCTCACCGACGATGTCGGCCTTCCGGGCAGGGATGACCTGTTCGGTTATGGCATCATTAATGCGCAGCGCTCTGTGCTTGCTGCTGTGGAGGCAAACGGCAACAGCCCTGCTGATCGCCCGCTCCTGAGCGCCTCGACCAACACTCTGAACTTTGGAAGCACCACCACAACATTGAATCTGGTTTTGCGCAACGGTGGCAAAGGCGACCTGACATTGGAATCCCTGTCTGTTTCTGCGTCTTGGCTACAAATTGTGCCCGTAAACGTGGATGCCGCCGGCCTGGGTGAGTACGAGGTGACCGTGGATAGGGCCAATCTTCCTGCAGGAGTCTATGCGGCAGATATTAACGCCCAATCCTCAAAAAATAACCTGAGGATTCAGATCCTAGCCTCAGAAGGTGGAGCGGACACTGCGGCAGATCTTGGCGTGATCTACATTCTTCTCTATGACCCTGTACTGGATGACGTTGTCGCGCAAGTCAGCGCTCGTAGTAGCAAGACCGGTTATCCCTTTCAATTTTCTGACATTTCGCCTGGGCGCTATGAAATTATAGCCGGAACCGACGCTGACAATGACCTCGTCATCTGCGATGCCGGTGAAGCCTGCGGCGCATGGCTAACTACGGATCAGCCGATTCAAATCGAAGTGGACAGTAACATAAAAGACCTGAACTTCCCCGTGGGATACCTTGTCACACTGCCTGCTGCTAACAGTATCGAACAATCCAACGCCAAACTAGGCATGCTCAAAACCATAAGGGATTAGGGCAAGGACAAGGCTAAAAGACGGCAGAAGCGAGGTAAACCAGCTTTAACCAGGGTTTGAGGCTCGGACAAAAAAGCGGCGCCGATTTAAGTCGGACGCCGCTAACACGCCTCTATCAGGCGGCCTTTTTCTTGGCTGGCGCTTTTTTCTTTGCAGCGGGCTTCTTCTTCGCGACAACTTTTTTCTTTGCAGCGGGTTTCTTCTTCACGACAACTTTCTTCTTAGTTACGGGCCTTTTCTTGGCGGCGGGCTTCTTCTTAGCAGCGACCTTTTTCTTCGCAGCGGGCTTCTTCTTGGCCTTGGCTGCCGCCTTTTCAACCAAACTCGCTGCTTGATTTGCAGCCTTGGCTTTACGATCGGCTAGAACAGCCTCAGTCTTCACCGCCACGAATTTTTCGGCAGCATCATAAGCCGTCTCAGCGGCCTTCGACAGTGACTCTCCAAACTCTTGCGCCTGCTTCACCAACAGATCAACTTTCTTTTTGTTTTCAGGTGTTACCTTTTTTCGAAGTGCAACCTTGGCGCTTTTCAACCTCGCTTTAGCGGTCTGATGTCTCTTGCGTGAAGCAGCGAGTTCACGCTTTACACGGACATGCGCCTTTTCCGAATCAGAGACCAACTTCTTGCGAATCTGCTCTACTTTTTTATGCGCATTTTCTGCCAATTTTGCAGCTTGGGCTAATTCTTTTTCTAACATGATGAGGACACTCCATATAGGACATTTATAGTACGTTTTTAGTGTATTACTAAATCACAAAGATGTAACGTGTATTTTTTCACCTATACCCTGCCCTTACAGTCTATTGATGCCATTTCTAAAAAAAGTCTATCGCCACTTTTCAATAACAATTTTTCTACACACATTTAATTCAGTGAACCACTTTTATGACTGTACTGCATAAATGCGATAATGCGATGTCTTACGCGCAGTGCCGTGGAATAAGCCGGGGGCTATTTCATCACCAGGTATAGCCTATGCGGACTTTATACGTTTGATCCAGATCCTCTACAGTTTCCACGGCGTCAGAGTCATATTCAAACAACATTTCAGCTGCCGCTTCTAAATCCCACTTGAGCGGAAAAGACAGCCCAAACGTGGAATTAACAATAATATCGGAGGTATCCTCCAAGCTCCAAATTCCTGCCTGATCAAAATACAGCGCCGACTTACCGCCCAGATAATTACTCGTTATATGCAAGTTCCAGTTGCTTGCCCAATACTGCCTTTCTTCGGCGATATTATATTTCTCAGTCACATAGGAAAGTCCAAGCTCACCGCTCAGGGCAAAAATTGGCTTATCGTAAAACTGGCTGCCAAAATAAGGACCCGCAAAATAGCGAATATCGAGATCCTGAAATTTGTCTTTTTCGGCGGAGACGATCAGTCCAACGTAGTTCGGATCAGTCAAGAAGTAGTCATATTTCCCAACAAGCCGCCAATTGTCGGCACTCTCTTCACCGTTAGTCTCATCTTTCTCTCCAGACCATTTCACTGTGTAGCGATCTCGTTTGCTGCGCCACACCGGATGCAGCTTGAAGTCCAGCTCGTCAGTATCGGTGTTTCCTCGCTGTATAGCCAAAGCAAAGCTAACCGCCCCCGTCCACCGGTATCCATTTCCGAGCTCCCACGGTTCTGGGTTAAGCGCCTGCAAATCTCCAATTGGGTAGGTCTGCGCAGAATCGGGAAGTACTAAGTTCTCTTGATTGATAATCAGCGAGGTGCCACGAAGGACTGTGTCGTCTGCCAAAAGTACAACAACCGGATTTCGCCTATTGACAGACACAATCTGATCCATAGAAATACTGAGCGTACCAGCGAAAGTCGTCTTAAGGGTCATAAGCCCATCCTTGGCCGCCATCACCGTACCGATGAGTCGCGAGCCATCCTTCAGAACGACTTCATCATAAGTCGGTGTCGTGCTTTCGGCCTGCGCGGAAACTGCAGCAAGCATCGCAACAGTCCAAATGAGCAGCAATTTTTTGACTGCCCTATAAAACATCATTATTGTTTTCCTTTATCATTTTTTTTTGCCGAAGGGTATTCATACGTTTAGAATGTCTATAGTAAATTGAAGTAGAAAAAAATTCTAGCGCAAGGCGATAAAACAACAGGTCAGGTGACACTTGTCTATTAGCTCTAGACAACCAATCAGCGTATCAGTTGAACGCTTCATACCTCCGAGCGTGTTGGCGTGAGGTAAACACAGCCTGCTAGACTTATGCTTTATCATTGAGGACAAAAGTCATGAGCAATTTTGAATTTGATCTGTTTGTCATCGGAGCCGGCTCGGGGGGCGTGAGAGCGGCGCGCATGGCAGCAGGATTTGGCGCACGGGTAGCTATAGCAGAGGATCGCTATATGGGAGGCACATGTGTCAATGTCGGCTGCGTCCCGAAGAAACTCTACGTCTATGCCGCCCAGTACGGCAAAGGTTTCCATGACGCCCGCGGTTTTGGGTGGGAAAGTGAGCAGCCGCACTTTGAATGGGCCACACTGCGAGATAATAAGAAAACTGAAATTTCTCGCCTGAATTTAATCTACCGCGACCTGCTGGGAGGCGCAAATGCGCAGATCATTGACGGGCGTGCTAGCATCGTGGATGCCAACACTGTGGCGGTCGGAAACAAGCATTATACGACTGAAAAAATACTGATAGCGACGGGCGGCTGGCCCCATATTCCGGACTTTGAAGGCAGTGAATACGCCGTCAGCTCGAATGAAATATTCGATCTAAAGAGCTTTCCACAGCGCCTAGTGATTGTCGGAGGCGGCTACATTGCGGTGGAGTTTGCAGGCATTTTTAATGGCCTCGGGGCGCAAACAACACAACTCTATCGGGGTCCGTTATTTTTGCGCGGCTTCGACGCCGATATTCGCGCTCACGCCGCTCAGGAAATCCGCAAAAGAGGGGTAGACCTCCGCTTCGAAGTCAATGTGCAGACAATCACCCCCGATGGCGAGAACTTAAAGGTTAGGCTGACAGACGGATCTGAACTGCAAGCTGATGCGGTGCTGTACGCTACCGGGCGCAAGGCGAACCTTGAGGGTCTCGGGCTGGAGAATGTCAATGTGCGCATTAGTGAGCACGGTGCAGTAACAGTCGATGAAGCATTTTGCACCAGTGAACCCACTATCTTTGCCCTCGGAGATGTGACCGGAGGCATCGAACTCACCCCGGTTGCTCTCGCCCAAGGTATGGCCTTCGCCCGAAGTAATTTCGGTAGCTTGGAGCAGCAAGTAGATTACGATTTCATACCGACTGCCGTATTCTGTCAGCCCACCATCGGCACCGTAGGTTTCACTGAAGAGGAGGCTCGCGCGAAATTTGGAGATATCCGGCTGTTCAAATCCAGCTTTAGACCCATGAAACACACACTGAGTGGTAGCGATGAAAAAGCTTTCATGAAAATCGTTGTCGATGCCAACACCGACAGGGTAGTCGGCGTACATATGATGGGCCCCGATGCGGGAGAAATCCTACAGGGCATCGCGATCGCCATGCGTGCTGGAGCCACCAAAGCACTCTTTGACACAACGATTGGCATTCATCCGACCACAGCAGAGGAACTCGTCACCATGCGCGAACCCTGGACGGAAAGTTAACCGTGGAGTTCGACCTCTGGCAGGCAGGCCTTCTCGTTGCGGTGGGGGCCGCGGCAGGATTTCTTAATGTTATGGCTGGCGGAGGCTCGCTCCTGACCGTACCGGTGATGGTTTTCATGGGCTTGCCTGGCCCCGTTGCCAACGGCACCAACCGCATCGCAATCCTGGCACAGAATATTACCGCCATTGCGACCTTTGCTCGCCGCGGTTTTGGGGATTTCCGACTCAGCATGACCCTTGCGGCATGTGCCCTCCCTGGCGCTGTGGTAGGGGCAATACTTGGGGTCCAGCTACAGGGCGTCTGGTTCAATCGCGCACTCGCACTAATCATGGTGGGCGTTATGCTGGTGATGTATTTCGAAAAACGCACAGCACAACAGTCTGAAAACTATCAGCCGACGCGCAGGCAACTTCGAAATGGCCACTTGCTTATGGTCGTAGTAGGCTTCTGGGGAGGATTTATTCAGCTTGGTGTGGGCTTCCTTATCATGCCTGTTCTTAATCGAGTGATGGGGCTCGATCTGGTGAGAACGAACATGCACAAGGTCTTTATCGTTGCCGTCTACACAATTGTCGCGCTACTAATCTTCGCCAGTCAGATTGAGTTGGCGTGGATGATCGGCATTGCGCTTGCCGTTGGGAACTCGATAGGTGGCTATTTAGGCGCCCGTTTCACTATTAGCGGGGGCGAACGCACGATCCGAAGAGTGCTAAACTTTGTACTTATTATTTTTATTATTAAGCTGTTGTTCAATTTCTAGCTCGGTGGCATCACAGCACAATAAGGTGGTCACTAAGAACTACAGAATCAGAATCAGAATCAACATCACGCCAAACATGGACGCAATCGGCCTGAGAAATCTTGTTCCGCCGCCAGACAATGGCACACTCGATTCACTTCCAATCACGGCACTGCAGAATCTCTGTGCAGTAGTACAAGGTCAGTTCGATTCATTTTTAGCTGATGACAAGTTTCCTCATCACGCCCCAAAGAGCGATGGACATGAGCGCGCGTGGACTACTCAGGCAGTATCGAGAATCAGCCCATGTTGTGCTATATACACTCGGCGTGACAATCGATAGTCGAGACCAGTGGCAACGTGCTAATATTCAATTTTGTCACTTAAGCCTAAATACATGCTGCGATTTGTAACGACTTTTTTGCTCATACTGCTAGCACTGTTCACACTCGAATTACTCGCTCCGGTTCAGGAACACGTTATTGTCCCGTTTACCGCAATGTTGGCTCGTCTTAGCGCTGTTCTTATTTTACCTTTCGACAGTTCTGTCGTTGCTTATGGAAAAATTCTACAATTCAAAGACAGTGGATTTGCAGTTTCAATCGAAGCGGGTTGCAACGGCGTAGAGGCCACTATCGTCTTAATTGCCGCTATATGCGCTTTCCCTGCCAGCTGGCGAGCTCGCGCCATCGCCATTGCCTTGGGATTTCTTGCGATACAGGTACTAAATATTGTACGTATTATTAGTCTATTTTATCTAGGCGACTGGAATATGGAATATTTTTCTTGGATACATCTATACCTTTGGCCCGCCTTAATCATGCTGGACGTGTTGGTCGTTTTTATTGTTTACCTGCGCTACCTGTCAACGCAGGCGAAGCCTCTGGAGACTACGGTTGGTTGAACCCCATCACATGCGACAGTTTTTACTGTTCGTATTTGCTCTTCTGATTCCATGTTTTGGACTCTGGACCGTCGCTAATGCGCCAATAGGACTGCCCGCTATCGGCATTGCCGGCAGCCTGCTCAGTAACTGGTTTCCCGATGTAGTGAACGCGCTCAGTGCCAGTGGCCCGGAGGCCATTTTAATGACAGAATTCGGTGAGAAAGCCGGACAGCTTATTCCCTTAAGTCAGGCCGACTATCGCCTAGGGTTCCAGATAAACACACGAGTTCTTTCCTACTCTTTACCCTTCTATACGGCCCTACATTTTGCCACGCAGAGAAAAACCTATCTGGCTGACTACCTGTGGGGTGTGCTCATTCTCTATGTACTGTTTATATGCGGCCTCGTGTGTCTGTGCCTGAAGACACTGATGGTCAACGTTGGCGCACCCTTTTTTAATCAAGCGGGGGTTTTCGTTCCCAACGCGGAGGTGATCGCGATATCTTACCAATTCAGCGTACTCATTGTTCCGACACTTGCCCCGGCAATCCTGTGGCTCTCGCAAAGTAAAGACTCACCGCTACTGCAAGGCCTTTTTGTTAGAACCGTCGACCGCTGAAAATCTCCTCCCGCTTACGAACTTCACTCTTCGGATCCGTATTGTGCCTAGTCTTTAAAGTCTGGAGACCTCCCTTCCTTACGCGCCTTAATCGCCTCTTCAAAATTTTTGGTGGTCATGCGCACGAACAGTTGAGCATGTCCCTCATGATTCATGTGAGAGTGTAAACTGCCCGCATCCATGCCTGCCCACAGCATCTGTTTACTCAGCTCCACGCCCAACTGACTAAACCCATTGATACGCTCGGCAATGGCATAACATTCCTCTAATAATGCTTCCTGAGGCACAACCTTCGACACCATGCCAATCCGCTGTGCCTCCTGGGCGTCCACATCCCTGCCCGTCAACATAATGTCAAAAGCACGACTGGTTCCTATCGCCCGCGGCAGCAAATAACTCAAACCTAACTCGGCGGACGTCAGTCCATTGTTAATCCCCGCTGGGCGAAAGTACGCACTATCCGCAGCCAAACGAATGTCGGTTGCCATGGCAAGGCAGAATCCGCCACCAATGGCTGGACCGTTAATGGCGCCAATGACAGGCTGGTGCATATTTTGAATTGCTTTGACCACATCATCTAAAATTCTCATGGCCCGACGCGCGATACCAGGAATAGTCAGACCGTCAAAAATCGCTAACCAGCCGGGGTCTTGCAGATCAGCGCCGGCGCAGAAACCCGCACCCGCGCCCGTCACGATCACGACCCGAGTATCGTTGTCAAAACTAACCTCTTCCAGTGCTTCTTTGAAAGGCACCATCACATCAAAGGCCATAGCATTCATACGATCAGGTCGATTCAAAGTAATAAGCGTGATGTAAGGACGCGGTTTTTCCACGGTGACAAATGACATATTAACCCCTTGCAGTGATTTGTAATGCCTCAAATTACGCCTTAGAGAGCGCCTGATCCATGTCCGAATAGGCCAATCTGAATGCGCTGCCTACTCCGCCATGCTCACCTTGCAACACGTCGCCGCTTGAACTGCGTTGCCAAACACCTGTGACCTGGACAGGGGGTCAATGCTGGTGTAATCAGACCCTACACTGAAACTGTTTCCGTGTTGTTTGGCTACGGGGGCTTCTGGTTTAAGGGGCAACTTCGTTTTGCAATTTCTGCAAAATACTGGAAAAGTCACGTTTCCCGTTACCAGACCGTTGATGCTGGCCATAAAGCTCTGCGGCCAATTGCCCCATGGCATTATCGATATCACATTGCTGTGCAATTTCCATCGCCAAACCCAGATCTTTAACCATCAAATCAACCATGAATCCTGGCTGATAATCGTCGCTCGCTGGGGCGGTGTCCATAACGCCGGGATAGGGATTATAGACTTCCAATGACCAGTTGCGCGCGGAACTGGCCAGCATAATCTCAGACAATATCTTTGGATCCAAACCATTGCGCGCTCCCATTTCCAGTGCCTCGCAGGTCCCAATCATGTGAATAGCTAGGAGCATATTATTACAACCTTTGGCGACCTGCCCCGCACCTGCAGGGCCAGCGTGAAAGATATTTTTACCCACATCTTTCAGAATCACTCGCGCCTTCTCAAACGTGTCAGCGCCGCCACCGCACATAAATGCCAAGGTGCCTGCCGCAGCCGCGGCCACTCCGCCTGAAACTGGCGCGTCCATAAAGCCTATGCCCAATTCGGCCGCCGCCTCACCGACTCGCCGCGCAGTCGCAGCATCAATGGTGCTGCAATCAAGAACGGTGACAGAAGCGCCCAGTGTTGACAACAAACCGTTATCTCCGAGATAAATTTCAGCAACATGCTTGCCCGCCGGAAGCATCGAAATGACATAATCAACTCTGGCCACGGCCTCCACCGCTGAACCGGCGACAGAGGCCCCCTGTACCTGCAACCGGTCACAGGCGGCCTGCGAAAGGTCAAAAACAACAACCGCATGCCCGGCATTGATTAGATTGCTGGCCATTGGGCCGCCCATGTTGCCAAGACCAATGAACGCTACAGCTGCCATGACGTTATCCCTCTAACAGTTACAAATTATAGATCAGCCAAAGGGTTAATATCCCAGGGCGCATCAAAGAAAGCTGCCAACACATCTGCCGGCACGTCACGCGAGGATTGATACTGCCATGAAGGCCTGCGGTCCTTATCGATCAATAGGGCGCGGACCCCCTCTGCAAACTCCGGGTGTCGGACAATATTGGTGACCAGCTGTATTTCAGACTGAAAAACCTCTTTCAGTGAGGCATGGCGCAACGCTATCAACTGCCGCGAAATCCATAGTGCGGCAAGTGGAGATCCGTGAGACAAACTTTCACTGGCCTTGGATAACCACAGGTCGTCCGTCTGCAAAGACACAATATTGTCGATAATCCCATGGATGTCATCTCCGTCACACAAGGTATTGATAGACCTTAGATGGGACTCAACTTGACCGACCGGACACTGATCAGCACTTTGTTTTGCGAACGAACGCAACACATAATGAGCCAACGCATGATGAGTCGAAGGCTCCGATTCCCAGTCCTGACACAGAAGCTGTGCTAACACTTCGGATTTACGCTCACTGGAAATAAAGCGATCAGCAATGCCTGTATAGAGCGCATCTGCAGCATTGATTGATGCGCCGGTCAGGGCCAGGAACTGCCCGGAGCTTGCTGGCATATGATTCAAGAACCAGGTGCCACCTACATCGGGAAACAGGGCAATCGTGACTTCAGGCATAGCGATGCGCGTTTTTTCAGTCACCACCCGGTGCGAACATCCGGCCATCACACCCAGACCGCCACCCATCACAATGCCGTGGCCCCAACAAATGATTGGCTTGCGATAGGTATAAAGCGTGTAGTTCAATCTATATTCCCGCGCGAAAAACTTCTCTGCATAATCGCAGGGACCGCCGGGCGTGGCGACCGCAGATCGATGCAGCGCCTGCACATCGCCTCCGGCGCAAAAGGCTTTCTCGCCAGCGCCGTCAATAAAAATAGCGGAGATGGCATCATCGTGCAGCCAGACATCCAGTTTTTCTTGCAACAGATCGACCATTTCCAATGTGAGAGAATTCAGCGTAGCCGCTACATTCAGCGTTACTCGACCGAGTTTTCCGGAAGCTGCAGGCAGTTCCTGAAAGATTACGGATGCTTCAGACATAAGAATGCTCCTTAGCAGTTCTTCCAGACGGGCTTGCGCTTTTCCAGAAAAGCATTCACACCTTCACGCTGATCCTGTGTAGAAAATAACTCCACAAACAGGTCACGCTCACTCTGCAAGCCAGCAGCAAGCACAGTATTGCGGCCGCTGTGCACCAAGCGTTTACAGATAGCGATTGACGTCGGACTTTGCTCGCCGACCTGCTCCGCCAGCGCAAGCGCTTGCGCGAGGGCTTCACCCTTGCAGACAACTTCTTCCACCAAACCAATACGCTCCGCCGTAGACGCATTGACACGCTCGCCGCAAAGAATCATACGTTTTGCCCAGCCTTCTCCAACCAACCATGACAGGCGCTGCGTTCCGCCCGCACAGGGTAACAAACCCACCTTCGCTTCCGGTAACGCCATCTGCGCCTGTTCCTCGGCGATACGAATGTCACAGGCCATCGCAACTTCTAGGCCTCCGCCCATGGCAAACCCATTAATCGCAGCAATGGACACGCCCCGAAAGTCTGCTAGGGCCTCAAACGCTTCTCCGAACAGCTGCGCCATGTTGCCGGCAGTTATCGGGTCCCCATCGGAGAACAGCTTGAGGTCTGCTCCGGCGGAAAAAAACTTTTCTCCAGCGCCCGTCAAGACAAGGGCATACACGCCTTTTTCACCGTTCAATTTTTCCACTAAATTTTTAAGCGCGGGTAGACTCTCTGTGTCCCAAGTGTTGGCACCAGGGTTGTCTATTGTAATGAGAGCCGTGTGCCCCCGCAGTTCTACTTTCAATTTGCCTGATGTGCTTAGACTCACTTGATAACCTCCAGTGCTCCATCCATTAACAGTCGGCGGGAAACAATCACCCGCATGATTTCATTCGTACCCTCAAGAATTTGATGCACACGAGTATCGCGAACGTGGCGCTCCATCGGGTAGTCCTTTATATAACCGTAGCCACCAAATAATTGCAGAGCATCGTTACAAACATTGAAGCCTATGTCGGTAGCAAACCGCTTCGCCATCGCGCAATAGGTCGAGGCCTGAGAGTCTTCAGTGTCCAGTTTATGGGCTGCGAGGCGCACCATCTGCCGTGCGGCCACGAGTTCGGTGAGCATGTCCGCCAATTTAAATTGTGTCGACTGAAAGTCTGCAATCGCCGTGTCAAATTGTTTGCGTTCACGAACGTAAGCGGTGGCTTCTTCCAACGCTTGCTGAGCCGTGCCGACACTGCAGGTGGCAATATTGATACGGCCGCCATCCAAGCCTTCCATCGCAATCGTAAAGCCCTGGCCTTCAGCGCCCAGCCGATTGGCGACCGGCACCCGCACCTGATCAAAAGTAATCGAGCGCGTGGGCTGGGCATTCCAACCCATCTTGTCTTCCTTCTTACCATAGGAGATGCCGGCGGCATCAGCAGGAATCAGTAGCGCTGAAATACCCTTTGGGCCGCTGTCCCCAGTACGCAACATCACCACTAGAACGTCGGTGTCTCCGGCCCCAGAGATAAATATTTTGGTGCCACTGACGATGTAATCATCACCCTCTCGCACCGCATGAGTTGCCAGTGAGGCCGCATCCGAACCTGCACCCGGTTCGGTCAGGCAATAAGACGCAAGCTTCGTCCCCAGAACAAGGTCCGGACACCATTGCTCGATGACCCGATCAGTGCAGTATTTGCCGACCATACTCGTCGCCATGTTGTGAATAGTGAGAAACGCCGCAGTCGCGGTGCAACCCCTGGATAACTCCTCGACAATCATACTGGCATCGAGACGATTCATACCCAAGCCACCGGCAGCCTCTGGGGCATACATGCCCATAAACCCCAGCTCGCCTGCCTGGCGCAGCGCGTCTTTAGGAAAAATCGCCTGTGCATCCCACATCGATGCATTGGGTGCCAGTACGCCCGCTGAAAATGCGCGTGCACTGGCAATAAATGCGTGCTGGTCTTCTGTCAGAGAAAAATCCATATCGGTCTCCTTGGATCTGCGTAGCCGCTTTAAAATCTTCCCATCACAGCACGAAAGAGTTCGTCATCAGGGGGGATGACCTTATTGACAGCCAGTGGCTTGGAAACCCAGGTCTCGTTAATCAGGTCTCGCCAGGTAATGTTGTGATTGATGCCATTACCACCCCATGAACCACAACCGAGGGAAAATGTCTGGCGCATTCCGTTCCAGACGTTACCGCTGTTTGACGCGGACTGCGGTTGGTTGACCATCACCCGAGACGTGCGGGTGGCCATCGCCAACCTCATGATATTGTCTTCATTGTAAGAGTAGATGCCACAGCTATGGCCCTGGCCCTGATAGGCTTGAATCCGGTTAGTTAAGTCGATGGCTTCATCAATGTCCGCAACCTTGTAAAAGGCCATGGTAACGGTCAACTTCTCGCCAGAGAATGGGTAGTCCGGACCACAACCGGTTTCTGGGACGATTAGGAACTGTTTGCCTTCAGGCAGGTCAATCCCAGCCTGGCCGGCGATAGCCACAGCATGCTGCGCAACAATGCCAGGGTTGAGGTGGCCGTCGTGCCATAAGACGCGCTGCAACTTCTCCTTGTCTTCGCCTTCAATGACGTGACCGCCCACCTGCTTGAGCTTGGCCAAAAAATCGTCATAGACTGATTCAAATACGAGTACAGAATTGTCCGAAGAGCATGACGCTGCCAGATCCAGCGTTTTCGACAGCCGGATTTTTTCTGCCGCCTCATCAAGATCGGCGGAATCATCGACCGTGATGACGGCGTTACCGACCCCTACACCGAGCGCTGGAGTGCCAGAGGAATAGGCTGCACTCACCATGGCAGCACCGCCAGTTGCCAAAATACGGTCGCACTGCCGCATCAGCTCATTGGTCTTGTCTAGTGAGGGAACATCAATACTCTGGACCAGATCTGCCGGACCACCCATCGCAACAATAGCCTCGCGCATATAATCGCAAATTTTCTTATTCGTCAGCTTAGCGCGTGGATGCGGCGCGACAATGATGGCATTGCGGCCCTTGACCGCAGAGATGGCCTTGATGACGGGGGTCGCCTCAGGGTTAGTGGACGGCGACAACGCACCGATGACCCCCACCGGCTTGGCGATCTTCACAATATTGCGCTCCGGAATTTCCTCGATCACGCCCACCGATTTATCTCCGATGATGTCCACCAAGGTGGCGCGAGTTTTGCGATGGATCTTGAGGTACTTACCCTCGTAATTACCGAGTTGCGTTTCATCAATCGCTAACCGAGCGATTTCTTCTGAGCGGTCTTCGCGGCCAACCGCCCAGACCATAGCAGTTATCAGTTCGTTCACCTGCTCCTGAGTGTAATCGACGATCTGCTCCTGAGCCGCGCGAGCGCGTGCCATCATCAAAGCCACTTCCTCTTTGGCCATTATCAGTTCCTGATTGTCGTCCATTGCCCTAAGCTCCGCTGTTCGCTGCTGACGCGGGTGCAACCGGCGGCTGCCCTCACATAACCAAAGTGTTCAAAATATGAGCGCCGGGCAACAGACGCCCAGAGCGCACTCAAAAGAAAATAGAGTAGTCTTATTATGAGCTATATTGCTATTTCTTGGCCAGCGCAGACCGCTGCATAATAAAAACAGGCAACCAATGCAACATCACAAAGGGTTGGCAGGCGCTTCCGCAGCCGGCGAACGAGTCAGAATATTCATCAGTAATGTCCGCATCCACTGGTGAGGTGCGCTGCGCGAAGTGCGGGTGTGACGCATGAGCGACATCTTGCCTCTGTTGCTGCTGTGTGTGTTACGGATCATTCGCTGCAACTCTGCTGGCAACTCTTGACCCAAGATGCGCTCATGATAGAGCCCGCTCTCTTGAAACCCCGCATTGGCCACCAGTAACGAGTCAGTGCGGGTAAGTACACCAACGGCCGAGGAAAACTGCGTTGTTTCCAGAACGATGTTGCGAAGCACACCATACTGGCCGAGTACATCATCGACCATACTGGCGTTGTCCCGTTTCAAGCCAGGAAGGTAAAGACGCACATGTGGATAGGCGAGAAAATCTTGTAAATCCATCTGTTTGTCCTCCAAGGGATGACCAACACGCATGTAACAACGCGGTGCGATGGCCGCAATGGGCTCTGCATGAATGTCCCGCTCCGTCTCAAGAGAGACGAAAGCAGCAAAGTCTGCCTCACCCTTTCTCAATAGCTCTTCATAATTGGGTGGCACCTCGGCCATGATGATCTGCACAAGCGGCGCAATGATTGATAATTCCGCCATCAGACTCGGCAGCAGCGACTCGCACAAGATGGGTGGCATCAACAACTTGAATGAGCCAGCATAGGTCTCGGGGCTGAAGGCCGCGTCACCTAACACATGCTCTATGCTTTCCAGCAGAGCGGGAAGCTCTCGACGTAATTCTTCGGCGCGCGGGGTTGGCACGAGGCCATGCGCCGTGCGGGTGAAAAGCTCGTCTTCAAACACATCGCGCAATTTTTGTAACGTCCTGCTCATCGCCGGCTGGGAGACGGACAATCGCTCTGCCGCTCGCGTGACATTATGCTCTTCCAGAAGAATTTGTAATGCGACTAACAAATTAAGATCAGTGCGGATTAACTTGCGAGAAATCATTGCAGCCTTTAGAAATAACTTTTAGTTATGTCTAAAGCGTAACAAACTGCCATAAACGAATCACCTGACAAAATTACAAAACGTCAACTCTATGGCCGACCCTCACGCAGCCTGCTACCATATGCAATCGATCCGGCTAAACCACGCCGGGGCACCCGTTTTATACCCAACTGCGGCTACGACCAGAGGAATACCATGCGGATCACTCATATCCTAGCGACCGGAATATTGTCACTCACACTGCTAGGGTGCGCTGGGGTCGAGATACAGCCGGCCGACACTGACCGCTTCATCGCCGGTAATTATCTCTACTATAAATGGCGCACAGACCCCCTGCCGATTGGCGTTAGGAATTCTGACCCAGCGTATGTCATTGATCCGATGATGCGTCGGGAAGTGAATGCAGACCTTCAGAGCAAAGGTTATGTCCTGAATCCAGAGCAGGCGCAGTTCACAGTGGGCTATATCCTGATGAATGGCATGGTCCAAGGAGAAGCCAGCAATTTAGCGAGCAACATTTCACCCTATCCAAACGTCACACCTAACCGTCAGATCGATCAGGCCAGCGTGGATAACGCTATCGCCTTGGGCGGCGTGAAAGAAACTAACAATATCATCCTTCAATTTAACGACAGGACAAGTAATCAAGAAATATGGCGCGTTACCCTGACCAAAATAATAGAGGATGCCAACAACATTGACGCATCGCGCATCAGCGACAACCTTACGGCATATCTGAAACGGGCACTAAAGTCATTACCGCAAGCACCTCAGTCCTAATTCATCCCTCATCCGCAAGGGGGTAAACCTGCGGGTTAACGCAATGCGGCATGCGTTGCCCTTGAAGACCTGCAACGGCGTTACGCACTGCAAGCTCTAGCATTTTTGCCCGGGTCAGGGTGGTCGCACTGCCGATGTGAGGCACAACGACAACTCTAGGATGCTGCAACAGCGGGCTGTCCAGTGACACAGGCTCGCTTTCAAATACGTCCAATCCCGCCGCATAGAGATGGCCGCGATCCAAAGCCTGAGCGAGCGCTAGCTCGTTCACGATGCCTCCTCGTGCGGTATTCACCAACACCGCGCCGGGTTTCATTGTGGCAATTTTGTCCGCGTCGAGAAAATCGCGGGTGCTGCTGGTAAGTGCCAGATGAACACTGACAAAATCACTGCGTGACAACAGTGTTTCGAGGGACACACTGTCCACGCCAGGCACCTCACGCCCTGAAGGCGTCCAGCCGATCACGCGCATATCAAAACCCGCAGCACGACGCGCCACCGCCTGGCCAATAGCACCCAGACCAATGATGCCCAGAGTCGCACCGCTGACGTCCTTCCCGAGGAAAAAGTCTGGAGACCATCGATTATCCGGACGCCAGTTGCCCTCCCTGATGAAGCGATCACCTTCCACCAAACGTCGAGCTGCGGCTAATAACAACCCAAATGCTGCGTCCGCAGTAGTCGCAACGAGGACTCCGGGCGTATGTCCTACGGGAACTCCCCGCTCGGTCAATGCCTGTATATCAATGTGATCAACGCCCGCTGATACGCTAGAAACAAACTCCAGCTTCGGCATAGCATCAGTTACCGCCCGGGTAATCGGATCAATTAATAGACAAATCAGGCCGTGACAGGCGGACAGTTCATCACGCGCCAGAAGACCCGACAAGGACTGTCCCTCCTCGAGTATTATTATCTCGCAGTGCCTAGCCAATTCCTCTCGATGCCCGCGCGATAGCGACTGGGTGATTCCGACTTTTTTAAGCATATCCGCGTGTACCCTCTAAACCTATGAAGCTACAGTGTGGCGGGCGCAAGACCTGCCATTGTTATCAGACCAAGCTGCCATTCGCGTAACTGTTCGGGTGCGTAGGGTTCACTTTGAGGGAGATTGCCCCACACCGGCTGCGGCCAACAGAGGTCTTTCGAATGTCGCCCAATGATATGCAGGTGCATAACCGAAACCACGTTACCAAGTCCGGCAAAGTTCACTTTATCAAAACCCAGCTGTTGCTTAATAAACCGTGAGACCGCTGCACATTCTGCCAATATCGCCTCACGCTGGTCATCGGGCAGATCTAGGATGTCATTCATCTGCGTTTGCGGCACTAGGATAAACCAAGGAACGGCGGCGTTGCGGTTAAGCAGAACGGCTGATCCGCGAAGCCACCCGAGATGGTGGCAGTCTGCCAACAGTTGATCGGGAATATTAGGCTGAGTCATAACGGTAGTCTCTTATACGTATACTGATGTGTTTGTAAGGCTGCCAAATGAGCAGTGCGTCCGCTACGTCAAACCTAATATCCATTGCAATAATCTGCGCTAGATGGTCATACCGCCATCCACAGTGATGCACTCACCGGTGGTGTAGCTACTGGCATCGGAGACGAGATAGAGCACCGTGCCAGCCATTTCGCTGGGCTCCGCATGGCGACCCATGGGAATAGCCTGCATCGCCGCTTGGTAAACATCGTCGTTGCTAAACAAAGCGCCTGCAAACTTAGTCTTAGTAAGACCCGGCAACAGCGCATTACAGCGAATACCAAAAGGAGCACACTCTTTGGCGAATACTTTTGTCATATTGACAACCGCCGCCTTGGTGATGGAATAGATTCCCTGCATCGGTCCGGGTTGCAATGCATTGACCGATGCGGTGTTAACGATAGCGCCGCCGCCGTGATCCCGCATCAACTTGCCGGCCTCTATCGACATAAAAAAGTAGCCGCGGATGTTCACTTCAACGGTTTTATTGTATGCGCCGAGATCGGTATCCAGCACATGTCCGAAATACGGATTGGTGGCAGCATTGTTCACGCAGATGTGCAGCTTGCCGTGAGCCTTGCCTATGTGCGCGAAGAGTGCCGCAATTTGATCCATCGTACCCACATTGCAGGCAAAGGCCTCCGCGCTCCCGCCGCCCTTGCAAATATCGTCAGCCACTGCAGCGCAGTCATCGATCTTGCGACTTGAAACAATCACGTGGGCACCTTGCTCAGCGAGCAGCTTAGCGACTTCCTCACCAATGCCGCGGCTAGCCCCGCTTACTAGAGCAATTTTTCCCGTTAAATTAAAAAGTTGTGTCGCCATGCCATTATTTCCCCTGCGTTTATTGTCAATCAAGCGCGAATGTTAGCACCGCACAGCAATGCGGCGCGACTAAACCCTTTTGGGTACGTCGTTTTCCAAATCAACCCGTCGTGTTTTCTGCATCAGGGCCCACAGCAGATAGATCAAAACAATAACCGCGCTGCCTACCCATGCGCCACGATAACCGAACAATGCGAGATTAGTGCCTGCCAATAAAGGCCCAAGCACTCTCCCCCAGGAAGAAGCCGCGCTCGTAATCCCCATCATTCGTCCGCGGCAGGATTGGGCCGTCGTATAGCTCACAATGGTATTCAATAAAGGAATGCACAAGGTTGCACCTGTCAGAGCCAGAAAGAAGGAGCCGACCATGCCGAACATAGTATTGACGAAAGCGGCGCCCAGTAAGCCTATTAAAAGCGCTGAAATCGCCAGCCGCAGCAACAGCCACTCACCCAGCAATCGCACCAATGGACTCAGTAAACCGCCCTGAAAGATCACCATGAATACGCCCTGAATACCGAAGATGATGCCAACCTCCCTCGCACTCCAGCCCAGCGTGTCCCCCACCCAAAGCGGGAAAATATACGTGATAGAACTGACTGCAGCCTGATGGAGGACAAATTGTGACACCAGCAGACGACTGCCGGTCTGCTTTAACAATCCATAAATGGAGACTGATTGACCTGCCTTGTGTCGCTCATGATTATCGCGCCGCTGTTGTCGCGGCAGAGACTCGGGCAGGAAAATTCCTGCGGCAATCATCGCCAGCATCGACATACCGCCAGCAACGATGCACGGCAACACGAAGCTCCCCTCGTCTCCAGACAGCAAGCCGCCGAGCATGGGGCCCAAAACGATACCCGAACCAAACGCTGCGCCAATTAATCCCATTCCTCGAGCGCGGTTCTGTGGCGTGGTAATGTCGGCAATCATTGCAGATGCCACGCCAAAATTTCCCGCCATCAGTCCAGCAAAACCACGGGCGGCAAATACCATCCATAACTGTGATGCAAGACCCAGCATCAGGTAAGCACAGGCGGCTCCGGCCAGACAAATCATAATAACGGGCTTGCGTCCGATCGTGTCTGACAAACGACCCCAAACAGGGCCACTGAGCCCTGCGCACACCGCATAGGTCACGATAATAAGGGCAATATCCATATTGTCTGCGCCCAACTCGGGCGACAAAAAAGGCAGAATGGGAATCACAATACCAAAACCAATAAGATCTAACAGGATAACGCCGAACAGAATCGGCACTAGAAGTGGGCACCCACTGCGGCAACACGCGTCACAATACGCACGCTGCTAGCCACCTTGCCAACGCTTTACCTGCTCAAGATCTAGGTCAAAAAGGTCAAGCGCACGACCAACCGTCTGAGTGACTATCTCATCCAATGTCTGAGGCCGCGTGTAGAGTGCCGGGACCGGGGGTGCTATCACCGCACCCATCTCCGACAATTGAGTCATAGTACGCAAATGGCCCGTGTGCAGCGGCGTCTCACGGACCATCAGTACTAGCCTGCGGCGCTCCTTCAGTACCACATCCGCAGCACGGGTAAGCAGGCTTGAAGTAACACCGGTAGCGATTTCAGACATAGTGCGCACCGAGCAAGGCGCAATCAGCATTCCGGCAGTGGGAAATGACCCACTGGCGATGGATGCACCGATCTGGTTGACAGAATGCACCTCGGTAGCCAACCCTTCAAGCTCGGCAAGCGACAGGTCTAACTCATAATGCAACGTGAGTTTTGCAGACTTGCTAATGACTAGGTGGGTTTGTATCGAACACTCGCGCAACAGCTGCAGGGCTCGCACGCCGTATACAATCCCGGATGCACCACTGATACCTACAATAATAGGCTTGGCCATGAAGCTACCTCCACTCTCTTACGTCACCTCGACTCTATAAGTCTCAGAATAAAAATTTATTTCGCAGGTCGCCGATCACGAGATTGCGGCCGAGAATCGCCTTCAGACTTTGTTTCGCCTTCTAATCGCACTTGCGGACGCGAAGCTCGACTCTTGCCACTTGCGGATTTTCGTTTCCCCGCACCGCCAGGCGATGATTTCTCAGATGAATTAAGCCTAGATATCTGCAACCGCTGGCCACTGATCCACACTGTTTTTAAATGCTTCATGAGTTCCTTTGGCATTCCTTCAGGCAGATCTACAGTGCTGTGATCATCAAAAATTTCGATGCGGCCAATATGCTCACTGTCAATCTCCGCCTCGTTGGCAATTGCTCCAACGATATTGCCTGGTTTGACGCCGTGCGTATTCCCCACTTCAATACGGAATCGCTCCATGCCGCTATCCAATCTATCTTTATCGGTCTGCGTCTTGCGTTCAGGTTTAGCACTCACCTCTTTCGAACGTTTGATGTCGGAGGGTTTTCGCTCATTGTCCCGATCCCGCCTAGACTTGCCGCTTGCACTGCGTCCGGGCTCGCTGGCATCACTCTTCTTTTCATGTTTCGGTGCTGCCTTGATTTTATCCTGTAATGGTTTTTTACCCTGCGCCAGCATGCCCAGCGCTGCAGCTATCTCCACCACAGGTACGCCATACTCGTGCTGGTAATCCTGCACGAGTTTCCTGAATATCTCGAGATCTTCTGTGTCCAGCGTTTCCGTGATGCGCTGTTTGAACTTTCCAACCCGCTTGTCCGTCACTTCCTCGATTGTCGGTAATTCCATTTTATCTAAGGTATTACCCGTGGCTTTTTCAATTGCACCGAGCAATCGACGCTCGCGACTAGCCGCAAATAAAATAGCATCGCCCTTGCGGCCAGCTCGCCCTGTTCGCCCGATACGATGGATATAGGATTCGACGTCCGACGGAATATCGTAATTGATGACGTGACTGATGCGCTGCACATCCAGCCCACGCGCTGCCACGTCAGTAGCGACAACGATATCGAGTTTGCCGTTTTTAAGCTTCTCTACCGTCTGCTCACGCTGCTTTTGCGGGATATCGCCGTTCAAAGCAGCGACGGAATAACCACGCGCTGACAGCTTGTCGGCCAGCTCAGCAGTCAGGATTCGGGTGCGCACAAATATCAGCATCCCATCAAAATCTTCCACCTCCAGAATGCGGGTCAGGGCATCAAGCTTATGCATCCCCGCCATCATCCAGACCCGCTGGCGAATTAAGTTGGTGGTAACGGCCTTGACCTTGATCGCAACTTCTCGCGGATCACGCAGATGACGTTTAGCAATGCGACGGATGGCCTCCGGCATCGTAGCGGAGAACAGAGCGATCTGACGCTCCTGTGGCGTCTGCTCTAAAATCCACTGCACATCGTCGATAAAACCCATGCGCAGCATTTCGTCCGCTTCATCAAGCACCAGCGTTTTCAGCTCAGACAAGTCTAGCGAGCCACGGCGCATGTGATCCATTACCCGTCCGGGTGTGCCAACAACAACGTGCACCCCGCGCTTCAGCTGGCGCAACTGGCCGGTGTAATCAGAACCACCGTAAATAGGTAGCACATGGAACCCGGGCATATGCCGAGCATATTTCTGAAATGCTTCGGCGACCTGTATAGCCAACTCTCGAGTTGGCGCCAGTACCAATACTTGTGGCAATTTTAACTTAAGGTCCAGCAGGGCAAGAATAGGCAGCGCAAATGCTGCCGTTTTACCGGTGCCCGTCTGGGCCTGACCCAGCACATCCGCACGCGCTAACATATGGGGAATGATTCGAGCCTGAATCGGCGATGGTGTCTCGTATCCGACATCAACCAGGGCTTGTTGCAGGGGCGCGGGCAGTTCCAGTTCTGCAAAACTGGTTACCGCATCTAAAGAAGACATGATGAGTACCTTGAAGGGAGTAAGAGAGTCACTGTAGAAACGGTCGAAAAGTATACAGGGAAACGCAGCGGGTGTCGCTTCAGCGCCGTGCCAGTCTACTCAGCGCTCTAAAAGGAGGGGGCACGACTACCCAGCCGCAAACGCTTTCCTCGGATAGCAAATACCTAAGAACCGCGCTTATTAGTCTGGCCCTGCTCCAGCATCGCCTGCATCTTCGCATGCAGCAGGTTAACCGCCTTGAGCGGGCGCACCATTACCTTAAATTCGACAATTTTCCCCGCGTCATCGAAGGTCATAATATCAACCCCGTTAATCACAATGCCATCCAGATCACAGACAAACTCCAGTACCGCATGTTGTGGTGTCACCACTTCTTTTACATAACAAAAACTGTCATTGAACACATTAAAAGCGGCGGTTAGATACGCTCGCGTTAGCTCACGCCCCTTTTGAGGCGTGTGCACAACAGGTGACATAAACACACAATCCTCTGCCAGCAGCTCTTCCAGACGATCCATATCGTGATCGCGCACTATCTCATGCCACAACGCTACGGTATTCATTGCATTCACTCCTTGCCAAATCTCTAGGGGCTAAATATCTGTTTCCTGCACAAACTCTCGTTCGATTTGCTGTTGCAGCTCATAGCGCGCAACACCCTTGCTTCGGCTCGATTCGTGCAGGCGCTGTCTATATCGACCTGTGCGATAGTATTTGACCAGCTGAGCAAAACGCTCCGGCTCTATCTCGCCGGCAATAAGTTCCTCAATAAACGCAATATCAATACCAACACGGTAGGCGATTCGACTGGGCCTAATCTTGTGCGAATGGAACTCCGCCACAATATGGATTTGCTGCTCTCGTGAGTGCGTGCATAGCCGAGAATAACCATAGGGTGGCGACGGCGTGCGAGTATCGTGGTGCAGGGTATCTGAGTTCATTGGCAATGTTTACCATTTCATCACCCGAATGCCAAGCCCGACTAGGCTTCAGTCCGTGTAACCGTTAAATAAGTGACTTTTCTGGTTAATTTTCGTACATCACAGGTCTATACTTGCCTATCATTAACGCACCCCCCAAGCACGCCACCATCGCATTGCGAGGAACACACCATGAATGCAGAGCAACCAATACCCACCCTGAGCGACCCTCAACAGACAATGAATAGCGCCCTTCAAATGCAGCGTGATGCCTATCTAAGCGAAGGTATAGTCTCTGCCGAGACACGCATTGACCGGCTACAGCGCGGCGTCGATGTTTTAATCAAGTACAACGAAAGAATAACGGATGCTCTAAATACCGATTTTACCTGCCGCCCGCGTGAAGTGACTCTCCTGACTGACGTCGGTGCAGCGATAGCGCCTATGAAACACGCCATCAAGCATCTACGCTCTTGGATGAAACCGGAAAAACGTCCCACTATGTTCCCGTTTAACCTCCTCGGCGGGCGGTCTCGCATCGAATACCAGCCATTGGGTGTGGTCGGCATTATTGCGCCGTGGAATTTTCCAATCAATATGGTATTCGCACCGCTTGCCGGCGTCCTCGCTGCAGGTAATCGGGCCATGATCAAGCCGTCGGAGTTTACTCCAGCCACTTCTGCACTCATGGCAGAAATGATCGCCGAAGCCTATGACCCCGCAGAGGTTGCCATATTCGATGGCGGACCGGAGGTCGGCCAAGCATTTTCCCGCCTACCTTTTGACCATATGATTTTTACCGGGGCAACCTCGATCGCCCGTCATATCCTCACTGCTGCAGCGCAGAACCTAGTCCCCGTGACACTGGAGCTAGGCGGAAAATCGCCTGTGGTGATTTCCCGCAGCGCTGATATTGAGAAAAGCCTAGGCCGCATCATGACCGGTAAAACTCTCAACGCAGGGCAAATTTGCCTAGCGCCAGACTACCTTCTGGTCCCAGAGGAGAAGTTGCATGAGATCATCGCCGCCGCGCAAAAAGCGGTAGCCCAAATGTACCCCAGAATTCTAGACAACCCGCAATACACCTCGGTGATTAACGAGCGTCATTTTGAGCGTCTCAATAGCTATCTTGCCGAAGCGAGCGAGCGCGGCCAAAAAATCATTCCTATCAATCCCGCTCAAGAAGACTTTAGTACCCAGCAGGGCACGCTGAAAATACCACCCACATTAATCCCCGAACCGGCGGATGACCTAAAAATGATGGAAGAGGAACTGTTTGGCCCACTGCTCCCCATTCGCACCTACAACAATTTCGAGGAAACTATCAGCTACATTAATAGCAAACCTCGCCCACTCGCGGCATATTACTTCGGTGATGACAAGCAAGAGGAGGAGGCCTTGATCAGTCGCACCACCTCCGGCGGAGTCTGCATCAATGACGTCGTTATGCAAGTCGCACAGGAGGACTTGCCGTTTGGTGGCGTCGGCCCCAGCGGCATGGGCGCCTACCATGGCCTCAAAGGTTTCCAAACGTTCAGTCACGCCAAGTCTATCTACCGTCAGGCCAGCCTCAATATCGCCAAGCTGGGCGGCATGCTGCCGCCGTATGGCAAGGCCACAGAGAGTACGATCAAAATGCAGTTAAAAAAGTAGCTCTGCTTTTTTGCAGCGCTCAAACGAACCATGATAAGGGCCATCAAAATGCTTTCACAGATCGCTCAAAGGGTATGCTCTAAGCAAAATTGTGGCTACGTTACCCAATCCTAAAGACCAAGACAGAGAATCATTTTATGTTACGCGTTCTTCTTATCGGCAGTGTTTTTCTACTCAGCGCATGCAGTGCCGAACCCGGCACTGAAAAATGGTGCGCCATCAAAAAGGAACAAGCAAAGAGTGAATGGACGGGATCGGACGCGGCCACTTACGCCCAGAACTGTTTGTTCGATGGCTCTGCCGTGGGTTCTGAAAATTGGTGCGCAGATTTATCGGCGAAAACCAAAGGCGAATGGACCGCCAACGAGGCCGAAAGTTACGCCAAGAACTGCGTTATTTAGCCGGCTGAATCAGCAATGTAGGTATCCCAAGGCCATGGCTTTTAAGCGTCGCCACAAGGGTACCGGGTTTTCTTCCGTCCCGGATACTTGAGGCGGCGATGCCACGTGCATCGAAGTCGCTAACGACACTCGCCAGATCTGAACATTGATAAGCAAGGCCCCAAAAGAAGTTGTCGCCGGAATCATCCTTATCGGACTCGATCACTTCTAGCGTCAGTTTTCCTGTGCGGAAAAAGAGCATACGGCCGCCCCATTCAGGCACCGTCTTATCCAGCGCTAATCGGACCCCTAGCTCATCGGAAAATAATGTAATGCAGGCCTCGGCATCGCTAGTACGCAACACCACGTGATCAACCGATAACCCTGCGTATTGCGCCTCGCTAGGCAGCTGACGAAAGTCAGCCGTTGAATGACCCCCACAGGTACGGACATCCAACCCCATAGCGTTAGGCACCGATTGCTCTTGCGGCTCGGCCTCGGGCAAGCTCAATACCAGACCCTGAACGCAGGACTGGCCCACTGCACTTTGCACCAGTTCTATGACCGTATTAGGCAAGCCCCATCTGGCTATCGAACGTCCCTGCAGGGATTTACCCCTAAAAGGTGGTGTCGCAAATAGCCGTTGGTACTGCTCGGCTGCCGCATCCAGCTCCGGCACAGCAATCACTATCCTTTCAAACGTTATGGTCATTGCCTGCCCTCTAATCACTTTACGTATGCGGTGCATCATAAAAGGTTTTGGCTTAATGTGCTGATCAGAATTACAGTTATACAGCGCGTCCGTTTACGGACCAGTAATTGAGCTAGCCTGCCAGTAGCCACTCACTTTGTCGCTGCCTATTTGACTTTATGAGGGAAATCTTGAATGTGTAAAGCAATGACAAGGCTTATCCTGTCAGGTCTTGTTGCGCTCACGCTGGCAATCCCTTTTGGCGAGCTGATGGAGGCGCTGGAGAAAGACAAAATTGATGCGACAAAAATGGTTTGAAGACGATGCGTGGATAGTATCCCTTCCCTAAGCACAGCTTGTTGACCTCAACATCAGCAAGGATGCAGACAATCTATCCCGCTTTTTTTGTTACGCATGGCTATTGGTCACTCGCCGTCGTATTGTAGATCCATCATGAAGACACCTAGCCCAATCGTTATCGCGCATCGCGGAGCCAGCGGATATCTCCCTGAGCACACACTTGCGGCAAAGGCCATGGCACATGCCATGGGAGCAGACTTTATCGAACAGGATGTGGTGTTAAGCAGGGATGGAGTCGCCATCGTATTGCATGATATCTATCTCGACAGCACCACAAATGTAGCGCAGTGCTTTCCTAATCGCGCCCGAACGGATGGGCGATTTTATGCCCTTGATTTTGACCTGCAAGAGATTAGGCAGTTGCGGGTCCATGAGCGGACCCACCTCGACATCGACCGTAACGGGCTTGCCGTCTTTACCGAGCGCTTTCCGGAACAGCCTGCCTTGTTCCAGGTTCCCACCCTCGCTGAAGAAATTGTTATGGTCGCCGGGCTGGACCGCAGCCGCGGGCAACGCACCGGCCTGTATATCGAACTAAAGTCACCGAACTGGCACCGGCAGGAGGGCCACGATCTGTCGGGCGCTATCCTTCAAGTGCTGGATGAGACAGGGTATTGGAATCGCCCTGAGCAGGTTTTTCTACAGTGCTTCGATGACCAAACTCTGTGCCAATTGCGCCACGACCTAAAGGCACCCCTGCCAATGATTCAGCTCATTGGCGACAATAGCTGGGGCGAAGACAGTGCGGTCGACTACGACTACCTCCGCACGCCAGAGGGACTCTCTTACGTAGCCAGCTATGCTCAGGGCATCGGCCCGTTTCTATCGCACATTTATTTGGGCAAAACGGCATCGGGCGACGTCCAGCTCAGCAAATTAGTCCACCTAGCGCAGGCGCGCGGGCTTTTAGTGCACCCCTATACACTGCGCCGCGATGAGCTGCCCGAAGGCATTGATAATTTCACGGAGTTACTGAACATCCTTATCCACCAGGCAGGCGTGGATGGCCTGTTCACGGATTTTCCCGATATTGTGGTCGACTTCCTTCAAAAGGATAGGATCGTTTGATGGCTTTCCCAAAAAGTTGAACATAGGGTTGATCACTCATACGCCTTAGTCGTGCGAAGGCTGCGCAAGGCAGAGCGGTCTGCGTTAGAGATTCGTCATGGCCAAGCTGCGCTCTATTTTAACGCCAAAGCCCAGCGATACGCGCTTACAAACCGCTGCCAGAATACCTCAGGCACTAGCGCCGCGCCGCCTAACAGGGCATTATCGTGGCTGTATTTTTGCTGCCCAATACAGAGTCTGCTTTTCGACCGTGAGGTATTCGGGTTAAAACGCTAACAACGGAAATCAACGTGAACCCAAAGGTCATCAGACGAACCAAGATCGTCGCCACTGTCGGACCCGCTAGTGATTCGGACGACGTCATCGCCAAGCTTATTAGGTCTGGCGTCAATGTTTTTCGTCTCAACTTTAGCCACGGCACCACGGAGCAACATACCCTAGTGGCGAGTCGCATTCGGAAACAGGCGAGCATCGCAGGACAATATGTCGGCATCATGGCAGATTTGCAGGGGCCAAAAATTCGTATCCGAAGCTTTCGCAACGACTTTGTTGAGCTTAGCGCCGGCGACCGCTTTCACCTCGATCTCGACCTAGGTGACAGTGAGGGTGATATCCGAGGTGTAGGGCTGGAGTATGAGCCACTGTGTTCCAGTGTCGTTCGAGGCGATATCCTGCTGTTGGATGACGGCCGCATTCGCTTGAAGGTAGACAATGTCGAGGCTAGAGCGGTCGAATGTAGCGTCCTAATCGGCGGCAAACTCGGGTCACGCAAGGGAATCAACCGTCTCGGCGGTGGCCTCGCAGCGCCGGCGCTGACCGCAAAGGATCTCACAGACATCGATAGCCTGAGCGCGATCAGCCCAGATTTCGTGGCCGTGTCGTTTGTCTCCGCGGCTGAAGATATCTTCCAAACCAGAGAACTATTGGCACAACATCACCTAAAACCCGCCATCATTGCCAAAATAGAGCGCGCAGAGGTGGTTGCCGACGCCGGTTTACTCAACCGCATCGTGATCGCCTCAGACGGCGTGATGGTGGCTCGTGGAGACCTAGGCGTCGAAGTCGGTGATGCCCAGTTAATCGGCATACAAAAGGAACTCATTACCCTCGCACGCACAATGGACAGGGTCGTTATCACCGCTACTCAGATGATGGAATCGATGATCAGCAGTTCTATGCCAACACGTGCCGAGGTCTTTGACGTCGCCAACGCCGTACTCGACGGCACCGACGCTGTTATGTTGTCAGCAGAGACTGCTGTGGGTGACTACCCCGTAGAAGTTGTCGAGGCAATGGCAGATGCCGCGCTGGGTGCCGAGCGTCATCCGGTCGCTAGAAGATCCAAATACCGCCATGAAGCTGAGTTTTCCAATGCTCAGAGCGCCATCGCCATGTCAGCGATATACGCCGCCAACCGATACAGTAACGTGCGCGGCATTGCCTGTCTTACCGAATCCGGCGCCACCCCACTGCTCATGTCACGTCTAAGCTCGGGCTTGCCTATTTTCGCGCTCAGTCAACGCAGCGAAACACTGCAAAAGCTCTCTCTGTGCCGGGGTGTCGTGCCGCTGTTTTTCGATGCTGCCGCTTTTGAACACGATACAGTAGATGGCCGCGCTATTGAGTTTTTAATGGATGGCGGGTATTTGCAAAAAGGTGACTCTATCATCCTTACCAAAGGTGCCGTCATGGGAACTGCGGGTTCCACCAGTATCATGCAGATCCTGCCCGTGTATTAAGCCTATGCCATTGACGACATCCAGCGCCCATCGGCTGGTCGCCGATATTGGTGGCACCAACACTCGTCTCGCCCTGTTCGACCCATCGACAAACGAGCTACGCGCGCTGAGCCACTATGTCAATCGAGACTACGGCCAACCCGAGGACATTATCGTCGCATGGTTAGCCGCCTTGCATGAGCCGCGGCCAACGGTTTGTTGCTTGGCCGTAGCGGCGCCACCCTTTGGCGACCGCGTCACCATGTTCAATATCGACTGGTCATTCTCCTGCCGCGATATATCTGAGCGCTTCGAGTTCTCCGCTTTGCGCTGTATCAACGATTTTGAAGCGAATGCTCATGCACTACCCCACCTATCTGACCACGACCTGACAACCCTGCACTGTGGGAAACCAGGCGCGGACGGCACGTTGGCGACGATCGGCGCCGGCACGGGGCTGGGCGGAGCGACACTCACCCTCACCGAGGGAGCGCCCATTGCGGGCGCAAGCGAGCCAGGGCACATGGGGTTGGCTGCCGCCACAGACGTGGAACTGGAATTGTTCCGCTACCTACTGCGACAGTACGGGGAAATTTACGCTGAATTGCTCTTGTCGGGCCCAGGCCTGCAGCGCCTCTACCAATCGCTGGCCGACATTCAAGGCCAAAGCCTGCCACCGCTGGCGCCAGAAGTCATATCTGCTCGCGCCCTCACAGGTGAATGTGAGCTGTGCACACTCACTCTCAACACGTTCTGTGCCCTGTTGGGCTCAATAAGCGGTGACTATGTGCTCGCCAACGGCGCTTATGGCGGGCTTTACCTCGCCGGCGGCGTACTGCCTGACATGATCCCCTTTTTACGCAGCAGCACCTTCGTACAGCGTTTTCAGAACAAAGGGAAAATGCGTGATCATCTAGCCAATGTGCCGCTTTACTCGATTACCAGCGCCGTTACGGGCTTGCTCGGTGCCGCACACGCGCCCTTATAATGGCCTGTGCAAAGCTACGGCGAAGGAAAATCAGCCCATTGCAGGGTGCTATTGACTGAAACTAGTTGCAAAACGGCCCTGTAAATCGCCAACTATGGTGCTACACTTATTTTTGCTGGCTGAAGTCAGCGGGGTTTATGCTCACGATCGAAGTTCCAGCATGGTCATCGGTACGTAAATCATAAATAACAATAAATGGAAAGGCACCAGGAGATGGTGCCTGTCGCTATACAGGTAAAAATTATGTCTAAGACAAATGGTACAGTAAAGTGGTTTAACGAAACGAAAGGCTTTGGCTTTATCGAGCGTGAAGATGGTCCCGATGTGTTCGTTCATTTCAGCGCTATTCAGGGTGATGGCTTCAAAACTTTGGCTGATGGTCAAAAGGTTGAGTTCGATGTCACAGATGGCCAGAAAGGCCCTCAGGCTGAAAATGTAACTCCCGTCTAAGGCCGCAAGGTCAAGGACAAAAAAAGGAGCCCCTCGGGCTCCTTTTTTTGTCTATACCGTTAAGCGGCAATGCAAAGCGCGTAAGGGCATTTTTAGCCCTGATCCTGCGCTTCGCCTTCTCGCACCTCAACCTCTTCCTCTTGCACAGCTTCTCCCTGCATTAACTCCGCCTGCAGCGCTGCCTTTTCCTCTTGCATCGCTACATCTTCATCTTGTAAGGATTTTTGCCGCGCCAATTCAGAGTCCATATAGCTGATCCACTGATCTGCATAAGTGACTGAGCGCTCATCGCGGCCTGCCGCCATGAATGCTTCGCGCGCTTTTTCATATTGTTGATTATTGAAATACGCCATACCCAGCACCAACCGCGCAGTATCCGGCCGTTTCACACCACCGCGGGACAAACCTTTATTAATGGCGGTTATCGCCTTTTTGAATTGATCATTATCCAGATAGACATTGCCGAGGCGGACATAAAGCTCGCCCTTATTCGACTTGGCTGCGGCCTTCTCCATAGCTGGGATGGCTTTCTCAAGCTCTTGCGACTGACGCCAAGCGTTACCGGTTATCTCCCAATTTTTCGATTTACCTTCAATTGAGTCATTGCGTAACCCTTTATCCATCACGCTGGCCGCTTTGTAAGGCACATCAGCATTGAGGTAAAGGTAGGCCATTGTGACCTGCTCGTTGCCCTTATCCAGCATACCTTGAACATACGCCGTTTCCATCGCGGCCAGCTGCTGAGACTCCTTATTCTGCTCGCCATACATATGAGAAAGTTGTACCCAGTACTCTTTCTTGGGGTAGTACTTCAATAGCTCTTCTAGCACGATAACGGTATTCTTGGTGTCGTTCTTTTCGAAATACAGGTAGCGAGCCAGGTTGTACCACTGCTCTCTGGGTATCTTACCGGCCGCTTCACTCATGCTAATCGCTTTCTGTACGTTGAGCAGGGACTTGTCATAGTCCTTGACCTGATAGTAGCCCTGAGCCAACAGCACGTAGGCATTAGCGTTGGGTGTATCGGTCATTTCAAACCATTTAATGAGCGCGTTGATGCCTTTTTGCCACTGCTCCTGCACAAAATACAGCTGGGCAATGGTAAATCGGGTGTTGATTTCCATCGCCAGTGGGATGTCCGGCTGCGCCACCACCTGCTCATAGGATCTCAACGCCCCGGCATAATCTTCTCTGGAGTATTGGATAAACGCATACAAATTATAGACGTTGGCCAGCTCATAACTGTTCAGAGACTTCTTGCCGTCAGTGGCGATCATCTCATCAAGGATTCGCTTAGCGGTCGCCAGGTCTTTGGCCTCCGCTGCAACTTGCGCCTCCGAAAGCTTCTCATAAACACTGTTGCGCAAGGCCGGGGTTCGGCGTGTCGCCTCTTGCGACTTCTCTTTCTTGTCTGCCGCAAACGCGCTGGAAAGCGGCGCAAGGCCGCAATCAGTTTGCAGCTGCGTCACTGCGACTTGAGCGGCAAACAGAGGCACCGCCAAAAGCGCAGCGCGTGTCCAGGTAGTGGCTTTAAACAACGTCATAACGTATTAACCGTTTACTATTCCAACTGATAAGTGAACTTGTTCCGCACGCCTGCGACTTCGATAGGCTCGCCATCGACCACACGTGGCTTATACTTAAATTTCAAAGAGGCTCTGACAGACGCCTTATCGAATACGCCACTGGGGCTGCAGTCCACTGCCCGTGGATCGCGAATAGCGCCAGAGGTGGTGACCGTGTACTCAACAATACAATAACCACTGATACCGCGAGTTTGGGCCCTTCTGGGGTAAATGGGCGCCACTTTAACAATGGGCAAGTACTCGCCGTCACCCTGGGCCATCGTGCCGGTCCCTATGGAGATGTCGATATTGGCCTGTGGTGCGATATTCTCGATGTCTACGTCCATATCCACGTCAAGCTGCACCATGTCCATTTCCGGCGGCGGCTCTTCCGGGTCTTCCACCTTGTCCGGTTTCGGCGTGGTCTTCTCGAGTTCAATGTCCTCGTCAGGCTGGACGAGGTCTGCAACCCGGAAATCATCTACGCCCGGGTCAACGTAGTCGGTATCGATAAGGCTGTGCATGATCAGGAACAGCATTACGACCACGGCAATAGACAGCAGCAGCGAGATAACCGTTCTTATTGGGCCGCTCTCCATTGCGCCTACCCCTTCTCGTCAGTAGAGACGCACATCGTGACACGCCCAAGGGGTTTCAGTATGGTCATCATTTCACTAACAATCGCAGTGGATGACCCCGTGTCCGCCTGTATCACGAAATTCGCCTCGGGTGTTTCTGCCTTGGCTGCCTCTGCTAGGCGAAAGGCGCGGTCCAGAGGAATCTCCTTTTTGTCGTAGTGAATTTTGCCTGCTGCATCGACTGCGAATATAATGGTGCCCCGCACGCAGGCACTAGTATTAGCCGCCTCCACCCTGCTGATCTCGGCGCCGGGTTCTTTCACAAAAGTCGACGTCACTATAAAAAAGATGAGCATGATAAACACAACATCTAGCATCGGCGTCAAGTCAATATCGCCCTCGCCGCTCCCATCCTGCGCTGCTGACGGGCTCCTCAATGTTCTGCGCCTGCTCACTGTTTTTTCTCCGCCGGCCAACTAACCTGTTTTACGCCAGCATCTAAGGCGGCGTCAGTCACAGTGAGAATAGCGTACGAGGTAGCACCAGTATTCGTGATAACCGAAAAAGACTGTTCCGGATCCGATGCCAGCAGCCGCGCAATGTTCGCCCTCACCGCCCTGATATCAATGAGCCGACCTTCCATCCAGATCTGGTCGTCACCGGTTATAGTTACGGTGATACTTGTGGCATCAGACTCAGGGGGATTCTGGTTAGTGTCGGGCCGATTTACATCGAGACCGGACTCCCTGAGGAAAGAGGCCACCACGATAAAGAAGATCAGCATAATGAACACCACGTCCAGCATCGGTGTCAGGTCAATCTCTGCCTCATCGGCATCTAATTGTCGGTTTCGTTTGCGCATCAATGTCGCTCTATCAGTGATCCGTTGTCAGGCTGTCCCGCAAGAGCTCGCTCTCACGCTGGGCAATCCGAGTGACGTAGGTATTGGCAAACACGCCAGACAGAGCCGCTACCATGCCTGCCATGGTGGGGATGGTGGCCCGCTGGACACCGCCGGCCATAGACTTGGCATCGCCACCGCCAGTTACCGCCATGATATTGAACACTTCAATCATGCCCCACACTGTACCCAACAGACCCAGCAACGGGCACAAGGCCACCAACGTCTTGATCATAGGCATGGACTGGCTGATCCGCATTCGGGCCTGAGAGAGCAGCATGGTGCGGATTTGGCTCGCTTCCCAGGATTTTCTCTCCGAGCGGCTCTCCCACTTGGCAGTTATATTTGTTGCATCTTGCTTCCAAGCAAACTTCAGATACCACACGCGTTCGAAGATGAGAGTCCACATCACCAAAAGCAGGGCGGCAATCAACCACAAGACTTCACCACCCTTCTCCATGAACGCGAGCAGTATCTCAGTCACACCGTCCATATCAAGACCTCAAGTTAGCTTCGGTGTGCTCCGCAACCATACCCGTGGTCTGCTCATCCAGAATGTGAATGATGCGTTGGGCTCGACCATTCACGATGGTATACATCAGCACGGTCGGAATCGCCACCAAAAGACCCAGCACGGTGGTGATCAGTGCGCTAGAAATACCGCCGGCCATGGCCTTGGGATCACCTGCACCGAAGATAGTGATGGCCTGAAAGGTCAGGATCATGCCGGTCACGGTACCCAGTAGGCCCATTAGCGGCGCAATGGCTGCGATAATCTTGAGCAGCGTAAGACCACTCTCTAAATCGGGCGTTTCCTTCAACACACCCTCAGATAACTTCAGCTCCAAGGTCTCAGTGTCCATATTGGGGTTGTCCTCGTGTATCTTCAGCACACGGCCTAACGGATTATTGTCATTGGCCTTGTCTGACTTAAGCTGCGCGCTCACCCTGCCGCTCACGGTGGTCAAAACGGTAAAGCGGAAGATGGCCAACAGAAAGGCAAAAACACCCAACGCACTGATGGCGTAGCCGACATAACCACCCTGATGCCAGCGCTCTACTAGCGTCGGCGTATCAATGATGGCCGCCAGAAAGGAGCCGCCAGAAGGACCAGTAGGGTCCACGCCGAAAGGACTCAAACCACTAGAGGCAGAGGCCAAATCTGCCGCCCAGCCGGTATAAGGACCACTGGGCTGACGGGGCAGCTCACTGAGTTTATCTTCCTGATAGCCAAGGTAGTTGCCATCAATATCGACAATGTTAAAAGAGCCTACTCGCATTACCTCTCGCTCAGTACGCTCTCCGCCGGGAGAGGAAACCTCTGCCGAGAAAGTCGTTACCACACCGGTCTGCTGAATTTCGCGCAGCAGCTCAAACCACACCCGCTCTATCTCTTCAATACTGGGTAGGCCGTCGGAATTGCTCATCTTGGCGACCAGCTCGCGCAAAAATACTTCTCGCCCCGGATACTGGGCCGAGGCCAACGACACCTCAAAATTCGATGCCAGGTCACCGGCAGCCGAAGTCAGGTGCCCAAACAGTTCGGTCAGGGTGCCGAGCTTTTCCCTCAGCACCTCTCTTTTAGCCGCGATCAGCAGCTCATTTTCTTCAAAGGCGTTTTCCAGTTCGGTGGAGAGTGCTTCCTGCCGAGCACGCTCGTCCTGTGCCCGTTTTAATTCAGCCGCCTGGCCGGCCTTGTCATTGGCAAAACGTTGCTCCCGCTGACGGTTTTCCTTCGCTTCAGTCGCCTGGCCCTGCTTAACAAAACCCAGCAACTCATCCAGAGATTTAGCCTGCTGCGCAAGGGCAGATCCACCTGACAATGACAGTGCACCACACAGTGCGAAAGCAATACCTTTTACCCATTTAATGCTCATCAGTTAGCCTCCGGTGCTGCTATGGGCATTTTCAACAGCTCCATTGATGCTTGTTTTTTCGAAATTCGAATACCCTTGCGAATGGCAGAGTTGTAATCGCCCGAGGGCAGCTCCACCCAGCTCCTGGTGGTGTTGTCCCAGGCGCCAGACAGTGCGCCATCGGTCGTCTGATAGGCAAGCGCGATGCGGCCCATGCGCAAAAAGTCGACCTCTCGCTCGTTGCCGCCGATCTCAATGGATCCTCGATAGGTATCCATTCCGCGGCCGTACTGTAGCTCGATATTGTAAGCTTCCAGTACCGCTCGAAACTTCTCTGCCACACTCACGTCTGCGCGATCGAGGCTGCTGCGCAGACCCTGCACCCGCTTCAGTCGCTCTTTTTCTTCAAAAGGCACATCTAACTCTACAAACTGCTCGAGCCCGTCGAGCATACGAATCACCAGCGGGGTCATCTGTCGGGCAATGACCGTGGAGTTATCAATGTTTTCGTCAATCGTCGCGAGGCTCACTAACTGATTGTCAATCTGACGCTGCAGGCGCGTGTTGTACACCTTCAAACCGTCAACTTGCTTGATCACCGTTTTGTAGTCGGACAGCAAATCACGCGTCTCATCGGCCAAACGATCAATTTTGACCTGCGAATTGCGCGCGGCATTGTTTTTGGATTTGCCCACCGCCAGGATGGAATCCAATGTGGTGGCTTGCACCGCTGCCACAGAACCGCCGAGGGCGCCTGCGGTAACCAGCGCGGCGATCAAGACTTCTTTTAATCGATGCTTCGTCATGAGAATAGTGCTTCCTATAATCCAACAGAGTAGTTCACAGTTAACTAGGGTAGACCAGATTCATCTTCAATACCGATGAAAAACCAGTCCCAACAAACCGAGGAAGGGAATTTAAACCAAGTCGGGGGGTGTTTTCAATCAATGTCCTAAAGCATTGTTTATAATCTGTGTAAGTGTGTATTTTGGTTACACTTTTTATGAGCATAGTATTTCAAGGTAACATTAATTGCTCGACGGTGACCGCGAATCAACATCGACGGATTCATAGCACACAAAGCTATAATCATAAGGGTTGGGCGCCTCAGCAGCGCAATACTCCCGACTGACCTCATGCCACCTGGCCCAGTCAATATCTGCCAGCACAGCATCGCCTTCGACGCTGGCGTGTACCTCTGTCATGTAAAGGCGATCAGCGGCTGGAATCGCGGCCTGATAGATCTGTGCCCCGCCAATCGCGACAGCCTCCTGCGCACCGTCAAGCACCGCGATACTCGCGGCCAGCTCCAGCGCCTCGTTGAGGGAATACACCACTTTTACACCCTCAATCTGCCGCGCCGTATTGCGTGTAATCACAATATTCGTGCGCCCCGGCAGCGGCCTGCCGATAGAGTCAAAGGTCTTGCGGCCCATAATGATTGGCTTGCCCATGGTGACACGCTTGAAGTAGCGCAAGTCTTCTGGAAGATACCAAGGCAGGGCATTATTTTTGCCAATGACGCCATTTTTAGCGGCGGCCACCATAACGGCCAACCTGATCACGCTGCTGACCCAAATATCATACGGCTACCGGCGCAGAGATATGGGCATGAGGGCTGTAGTCCTGTAAATCGAAATCTTCGAATCGATAATCATAGATACTGTCTGGCCGACGCAGGATATTCATGCGAGGAAGCGGCAGCGGCTCTCGCGTCAACTGCTTTTGCACCTGCTCCATATGATTACTGTAGATGTGAGAGTCGCCGGTACAAATAATAATTTCTCCTGGGACCAGATCACATTGCTGCGCCAGCATCAGGGTCAGCAGCGCCAGGCTCGCAGTGTTGTAAGGCAAGCCCAAAAAGGAGTCACTGGAGCGAATCATTAGCTGCGCAGACAGCCGCCCCTCTGCGACATAAAACTGATACAGAAGATGGCAGGGCGGCAGCGCCATGCGACCGGCCCTCACATTGTCCTGCGGACTCATACGCTCATCAGGCAGGAATTCGACATTCCACGCATGAAATAAAATGCGGCGACTGTCCGGATTATTGCGCAAACAATCGATCACATAGTCAATCTGATTGATTGTGCTGCCATCATGAGTAGGCCATGCGGTCCACTGCGCGCCATAGATCGGCCCGAGCTCACCGTCTTCGGTTGCCCACTCGTCCCAGATCGAAACGCCGTTCTCCTTCAGCCAGCGGGTATTAGTGTCCCCTCTCAGAAACCAAAGAAGCTCGTTAGCAATCCCCTTAAAATGCAGTTTCTTGGTTGTGAGAAGCGGGAACCCAGTGGCTAAATCGTGGCGATATTGACGACCAAATACCGATAAAGTGCCGGTCCCCGTTCGGTCTCCTTTGCGCACACCGTGATCAATAATATCCTGCAGCAATTCCAGATATTGCTTCATTTAGCGCCCTTCCCCCTAACCTGCTTAGTCGCCCCGTTCGCATTGCGATAAGCTAGTGCAAGCAGATAAAGCCCTAATGCCACCATGGGCAGTGACAGCAGCTGCCCTCGGGTCATCCATCCCAGTGCCTGAAAACCAATGTGCCGGTCCGGCTCCCGGAAAAATTCGGCGATAAATCGCAGGCAGCCGTAGCCGAGGGCAAAAACTCCCGCAACCGCCCAGGTCGGCCTTTCTCGGGACGAAAACCACAGCATGATAATAAACAACAGCACCCCCTCGAGGGCAAACTGATACAACTGGGAGGGATGTCGGGCGAGCTGCAGCGGATCACGCGGAAAAATCATTGCCCAGGGCGCATCAGTGGCCCGCCCCCACAATTCCTGTCCAATAAAGTTGCCCAAGCGACCAAGGGCCAGCCCCACTGGCGCCAGCGGCGCGACAAAGTCCAGCAGCGACCCAAACACTATTTTGTGACGACGGGCAAAAAGGTACATGGCAAACATCACACCGAGAAAACCGCCATGAAACGACATGCCACCCTGCCAAACCCGTAAGATCCAGGTAGGATCCTGCACCAGCTTTTCACCGCCATAAAAAAGGGCGTAACCTACCCGACCGCCAAGGACTACGCCCAGTGCTGCATAAAAAATAAGGTCGTCGACCTGATCACGCTGCACCGCCGTCCAGGGCAATCGGCTGCGTCGCGCCGCCAGCCACCAGGCAAAGCCCAATCCCGCCAGATACGTTAGGCCATACCAATGTACCGTTAGCGGTCCCAGGGAGAGGGCAACGGGGTCTAGTTCAGGATATGGCAGCATGGTTTCACTTCAATAAGTAGCCAACAGATAAGCCGGACAAACTTCGCCCGCATGAGTAATCAAGATCGAAAACACGTATTATCATCCAGCGCGTAGCGATTCACAATTATTTCGCCCCGACTAATGGTTACAATTCATGTGCTTGTTAATTTTGGCCCACCAGATTTCATCAGACTACCCTCTTTTGGTAGCGGCCAACCGGGATGAGTTTCACGCTAGGCCGACCGCCGCGTCCCATTTCTGGCCTGAACACCCAGAACTGCTGGCGGGCCAGGATCTCCTGCAGGGAGGGACATGGATGGGCATGACCCGCAGCGGACGTTTTGCAGCGGTGACTAACTACCGCGACCCAGCACACACACCTGAGGCTCCCCGCTCCCGCGGAGAACTCTCACTAAAGTACCTAACAGGCTCACAGACACCCAAAGACTTCCTTGGCGACATCGCAACGCGGGCAGATCACTATGCGGGCTTTAATCTTCTCGTGGGCGATCGCAACAGCCTGTGGTATTACACCAACAGCGACGCACAAGGTCCGCAGAGTCTAGCCCCTGGGGTTTATGGGCTCAGCAACGCCACACTCGACACGCCCTGGCCCAAGGTGATGCTCGGCAAAGCCAACATGCTAGCACTGCTTGAGACCGGCTCGATGTCTCATCGCGCGCTTGCCGACGTCGTTTCCAGCCAGCGCCAGGCAGACCAGAGCAGCCTGAGCGCGCAGGGCTTGGACGGTACCATGGAGTCCGCACTCTCATCTCAATTTATTGTGACTGACGACTATGGCACTCGGTCCAGCACCACTTTATGGTTCGACGCTCAGGCTCAGGCCGGTTGGCTGGAGCTGAGTTTCAATGCGCAGGGGGTATTGCGAGAGGTGCAACACAAAGACATAAGTTTGAGCGACGAATAAAACAGATGTTGGCAGTAACGACGGGCAAGAAAATTGGCCGCGCCACACTACTCCACCGGATTGTGAATAAATTTTTCCATTCCGTGCTCGGCGAGAAAGCGCTCTAGGCGACGACTTATCTCATCGGCATAATCCATCGTCATCACTTCTTCAAGCAATTCGCGCGCCTCACTGCCTCGAACGTGCCGCAGTGCGTTCTTGACTTTAGGGAGACTGGTGGCGTTCATCGACAAGACGTCGTATCCCATGGCCAGCAAAAGCACCGCCGCGCCCGGGTCGCCGGCCAACTCGCCGCATATTCCAACAGGAACATTCTCTGCCACACCCGCCACCACGACTTCTTCGAGCGCCTTTAATACGGCCGGGTGCAAAGAGTGGTAAAGCCGCGCTACCCGCGCATTATTGCGATCCACCGCTAACAGGTACTGCGTGAGATCGTTACTGCCAACAGACAAGAAATCAACGCGTTTAGCCATCGCCCGTGCCTGATAAACCGCCGACGGCACCTCAACCATAACCCCAATGGGCGGCAGCTTTCCCGCTAAACCGTCCCCAGCGAGCTCACGGTGACAGCGCTTAATCAAATCGAGCGCCTCATCCAGCTCTGGAATATTGCACACCATGGGCAACATAATACGCAGATTGCCTAGGCCCTCATTGGCTTTAAGCATTGCGCGCACCTGCGCCAGGAATATCTCTGGATGATCCAGTGTCACGCGAATGCCGCGCCAACCCAAAAACGGGTTGTCTTCTTCGATAGGAAAATACGAGAGTGCTTTATCGCCGCCGATGTCCAACGTGCGCATCGTCACAGGCTTGGGCGCAAAGGCTTCTAATTGCTCGCGATAGATTTGCCGCTGCTCTTCCTCACTCGGAAAACGATCTCTGAGCAGGAACGGTACCTCGGTGCGGTAAAGTCCGACCCCCTCGGCGCCTTGTTCCAGCGAGCGAGTGACATCCGCCATCAAACCCGTATTCACCCACAGCGGCATACGATGACCATCGAGCGTGACACAAGGCTCGTCACGCAGCGATTCAAGATCCCGCGATAACGCGCTGTCTTCATCAACTATTTGCTGGAAGCGCTGCTTGATCTCGGGCAAAGGGTTGATATGCACCGTGCCGTTATAGCCATCGATAATCAACTCGCGGTCTTGCAGCCTGGCATAGGGCAAATCGACTGCACCCATCACCGTGGGCACCCCCATCGCTCGAGCGAGAATGGCAACATGTGAGTTGCCAGAGCCACGCACAGATATCAGGCCCACTAGCTTATCGCGAGGAATCTCTCCGAGGGAGGTCGCGGTTAACTCCTCGCCAACAAGAATCGTATGACTCGGGTAGGTCTTCACCTCTTGACTTGCCGCCTGCAGGTAAGCGAGTACTCGCGTACCCAGATCCTTGACATCCACGGCGCGTTCTTTCAGATAACTGTGTTCCATACGTTCAAAATGACGAATATGCTCTATCATCACTTGGCTTAGCGCGCCCTGCGCCCATTGCCCGGCTTTGATCAGGCCAACCACTTCAGCGCCAATGGTAGAGTCGTCCAAGATGCTGAGATAGACATCAAAAAGAGCATGATCCTCAGGGCTTAGCTCTGAACCCAAATTGTCAGCGACCCGCTGAATATCTTCCTGCACGCTTTGCAGGGCCTCCCGAAAAGCACGAACTTCCTTGCGTCTGTTTTGCGCTTGACGCGCTGGAACGGCATAAAGGTCTGCGCCCGGTGAAACCACCACAGCAGTACCAATGGCGATACCCGCGGCCCCAGGCACGCCCACAATTTTGGCGGGAGCCGCACCGTCCAGAGCCTGCGACTCTACAACACCGGTGGCTTGGGCATGCGCAATAACACCTGCCAGCTGTGCCGACAGCGTTACCAGGAAGGCTTCTTCGCTCTCATCAAAGCGACGGCGCTCAGCCTGCTGCACCACCAATACGCCCAGCAAACGTCGCTGGTGAATGATGGGCACACCCAAAAATGCATGAAAATGCTCCTCCCCAATACCGGGAAGGAATTGAAAGTTGGGGTGATCTTCGGCTTCTTCAAGATTGACCGGCTCTCCTCGCTCCGCGACCAGGCCGATCAGGCCCTCACCCTCGGCAAGGCTGGCCATACCCACCAACTCCTGATTCAGTCCCTGTGTCGCCTGAAACACATAGCGTGCACCCGCCAAATCCCGCATGTACACACTGCACACCTGAGTATTCATGGCTTCACGAACACGGCGCACAGTAATTTGGAGAGCCTCAGTCAGGCCACGGGCTGCGTTGACCTCTTGAACAATATGGCGCAACGTTTCAAGCATAATAGCTTACACCCCCTCAAGTGTGTCAGTGTAACGTCCCAACGGCAGGGCCAGCTCTTTCATTGCCCTGCGGTAAACATCGCGCTTGAATGAAACCACCTGGTTCAGCGGATACCAGTAGCTGACCCACTGCCAATCATCAAACTCAGGTTTGGCGTCAAGGTCCAGCTGCACCGCTGCGTCATCCTTTAACAAGCGCAGTAAAAACCATTTTTGTTTTTGCCCGATACACAGCGGCTTTTGGCCCTCACGCACGAATCGCCGCGGCAGCCGATAGCGCAACCAGCCCTTGGTGATGCCTAAAATCTCTACCGCGTCGGGCGACAAGCCCAACTCTTCGTGTAATTCGCGGTATAACGCTTGTTCCGGAGACTCCCCCTTGCTGATGCCGCCCTGAGGGAACTGCCAGTTATCCTGACCACCAACCCGCCGGGCCCACAGCAACTGGGCCTGGTCATTCACCAGCATTATCCCCACGTTTGGCCGAAAACCGTCTGAATCAATCACTTAAAAAATTCACCTATAGTCACAATGGAATAGTGTTCCACAATTTGCAGGTCCTGAGAAATGTACTATAGCTGACTCTAGGGCTATGATATTAGTCCTTTTTTCGAGACCTTCACTGTGACCCTGGCTATTTTTGACCTCGACAACACCCTAATCGGCGGCGACAGCGACAATCTGTGGGGACAATTCCTCTGCGAGCAGCAGCTGGTAGAGAGTGCCGATTACGCCCAGCGCAATGATCAGTTCTATGCTGACTATCAGGCCGGCCAGCTAGATATAGACGCCTATCTTCGCTTCGCCCTCAGTGCCTTAAAGGGGCGCTCTCCCGGGCAACTTAAGGACTGGCATTTAGCCTTCATGGCCAGCAAAATCGTACCCATTATGCTGCCTAAGGCTGCGGCCCTCATCGAGGACCACCGGCAACGCGGACATGAACTGCTGGTCATTACCGCGACCAATCGCTTCATCACCGAACCTATTGTGGAATCACTGGGCATTAAAAACCTGATTGCCAGCGAAGGAGAAATCATTGACGGCCGCTACACTGGAGAGCCCAGCGGGGTGCCCTCCTACCACAGGGGCAAGATCATCCGCCTCTATGAGTGGCTAGAAGAGCGCCAGACCAGCCTCGATGGGGCATGGTTTTATAGCGATTCACGCAATGATCTGCCGTTGTTAGAGCTGATCGACAACCCAGTCGCCGTTGACCCGGATACTGCCTTACAGGCTAGGGCGGTTGAGCTCGAGTGGCCAGTGATATCGCTGCGCTGACAGGCCCCACCAAGGCACGATTAAATCAGTCTAAAGTGCTGTTTAATATAAGTTTTATGTAAGCTATAAACTGCAAAAAGGTTACTATTGGCGATACTTTGTGCTATAATAGAGATGAGGACATAGGAAAACCATAGGGGGCCATACAGTGAAGCTTAAGCATATCGTTATCTCGAACGGACGCAATTATCTATATCAACGCAGGTTTCCAAAGCGTCTATTAGCACACCCCCAGATTAAAGGGCCGATCTACAAACGGTCTCTAGGCATCAAGGTTGGCGTTTCAGATGAAGAGCTTTTGGCGGCACACAGTCACGCGCACAAATCCTATGAGGACTTTATTAAGACACTCTCTCTGGCTAATAGTGAGTTGCTCGAACAAGCGGAGATGATCAGGCTTGCCGATTCTATTGTGGCTAATAATAAGCTACTAAAGTCAGGTATGTTGCACCGCGATCCTATGCTATCTGATGAGCAGTGGGACGCCGTCTTTGCAGAGAACATGAACAACCTCGAGGCGTCTGGGGCAGTCGATAGTGTGCTCTTTAGGCACAGAGAACAGGCTGCGAACGGCCGCCCCTTAGCCCCTATGACCTCTAAGCAGACCATTGAATCACTGGTGGCCAAGATTGTCTCAGAACCTGCAGGGGCTAAGGGGCGCAGTAGCATGCCTATGCTCTCCGATTGCTGGGAGTCTTATAGGGAGCTAAAGGGAATCGATATTACGACTGTCGAAGGTGCCCGTAAGCTTTCACAGTGGCAGCAGTTTCTAGAGTTCGCAGGTGATTCGATTATGACCTCAGACGCTGTGCAGGACGGTGTTGAACTGTATGTGGAAAAGCTCTTTAAAACAGGTGTTAAAGCCACCACAGTCTCCACAAGACTGCAGAAGAATTTGGCAATTGTCAGGCATAGCATTAAGCAGCGTAGGCTCCCTATCGTAGTTTATAAGCCAGAGATCAGGGGAGGCAAAGACTACGCAGATGACTACTGCCTCAATGCACAAGAAGAGCGGGCGCTTATGGCGCTTCTGGGAACAATGAAGCCATCATGGAAGACTGCGACCTTAGCTCTGATGCTGGAGACTGGATGTTTATCAAGTGAGCTGCAGAGGCTTGAGGAATTCAATTATCATTTGGATGATCCTATCCCACACATTATTCTCAAGAACAAAACAATGAAAACAAAAGCGAGAGCTAGAGTGTTAACACCTGTCTGCCCAACAACCCTTAGGCTGCTTAGGAGCCAGATGTTTACGAGGGGCTGGACTAATTTCCAGAAGAGCAATGGAAGCAGCACCTCGCATAGTCTAAGCCGCATCATCCAGCAGGTTGCACCCCTAGCTACTGCTCGTTCTCTGAGGCACGGCACTAGGCTGCGCTTGATGGCCTCGGGCATCCCCTTTGATCTACAGGCGCTCATAGGCGGTTGGTCTGCAGGTCTTAATACTGTGCAGATGGGCTATGGCCGTGCTGGCGTGACTGATCAGAGGACATTGACAACGCTGCAAGCAGCCCTGAAGACTGCCAACGGGAATATGGAGGCCCAGGGGCCAAGGAACAACGTAGTTAAAATAGGAGGCGCAAAAGTATGAAGCATTACACTAAGGCAGCACTAACTCACCCAGCATTCTTAA
>ENA-OSJC01000117-OSJC01000117.1-marine-metagenome-genome-assembly--contig:-NODE-117-length-79641-cov-9.470100_pt1 | contig 79641 bp, 74 predicted proteins | sample MGYA00237885_ERZ534234 | MGnify/ENA primary metagenome ERZ534234 (study PRJEB26413, sample SAMN06343907) | marine metagenome | isolation source: coastal waters | place: Atlantic Ocean: West Antarctic... | reverse complement strand
CTACGAACCTGAGTTTTGCTGCGTAGGCTCTGTGTCGGTGCATAACCATCTAGCCAAATATATTCTAACTTTGCTTTCATTTTTGATGACTCTCCATTTAGATTAGTTCTGTAATTTTGATCAATAGCTTCGAACGTTTTTTTCTCAACACTTTTATAGAGGTAATTCGAACCCTACCACCTCAAAAGGTCAACCCGTGGTTTTCTTCATTACCGGTAAAAAGTTCAGTAGCGAAAGGCCGATCATAAAATTTTATATTTCACTACTCCGAAATGTGCAATTGCCGTGCCAAAGAAGCAATGTTATCCGCTGGACTCACCAAGGCTTAAGAATAAAGGCTTTTACGTTCTTGTATCAAATGAGTTCGTTAAATATACATCATGCTTTATTCGGAAAAGCACCAACTAGGTGCGTAAAAAATTCATTAGCACCAAAATGGTGCTTGCAGGATGGAGGCTGAAAAGTGTCACTAACAAAGACCTACCCTGCGTACATGCATTATATGAGTAATCCTGCAATTGTAAGGACTAACAAATGGTTCCCTAAGATTGGATTACCGAAGCGCCAAAGATCTGCAAAGGGGGACTCAGCGCTCAACTCACATTTTAAGCTTTTAATCAGTTTTTATTGCTAAACTGAGCGCTGGAAATTACATCGGCAATGAGGGTATGGCAAACTCCAGCAAGAAATCTCTTCAGAATCATACTACATTGATCTCTACCCCAAAGCCGCATGACATTATTATTGACGTCCGACATCCTGCGGAAGTTGCCGAAATGCCGCTCAACTGCCACCCAAATAATGAAGTGAAATGTATTCCGTTTTTCAGTTTGACTGAAAAATCGCTCAATTTAGACCCTCAGGCAAGTTATTTGATCTACTGCGAAAAAGGCGTTATGAGCAGATTACATGCCGCCATTTTACGCGACGGGGGTTTTGATAACGTAGGTATACTGGCCTATTCAGGCCATTAGCTAAAAAAAAATTCTGTAATATCTGCCGCCAAAATCATAATCTATTGTGCGCTGACTGAAATGATCCGTAGCAGTTTTTGAAATTTCCATTATAATCGCGACCTTTTGGGGCCCATGCGGTACATATCATGTCAATAAAGAACTTGCGTAACATAGCGATCATCGCTCACGTTGATCACGGAAAAACCACTCTGGTCGATAAGCTGTTGAGCCAGTCGGGAACTTTAGATCGAAAAGATGTTGGTTCAGAACGACTGATGGATTCCAATGATCAAGAAAAAGAGCGTGGCATCACTATTCTCGCGAAAAATACAGCAATCAACTGGAATGATTACCGTATCAATATCGTAGATACCCCAGGTCACGCTGACTTTGGCGGCGAGGTTGAGCGCGTTTTGTCGATGGTCGACTCGGTGTTACTCCTTGTGGATGCGGTTGATGGCCCCATGCCTCAGACAAGATTCGTGACTTCCAAAGCATTCGAGCAAGGCCTTCGTCCAATTGTTGTTATTAATAAAATTGACCGGCCTGGTGCTCGTCCAGACTGGGTAATGGATCAAGTTTTTGATCTGTTTGATAATCTTGGCGCAACTGATGAACAACTCGATTTTCCAGTAATTTTTACCTCAGCTATCAATGGTATTGCTGGACGAGATCACACAGATATGGCCGAAGACATGACGCCGCTGTACGAAATGATCGTAGCTGATGTCCCCGCTCCTGATGTTGATGGGAGTGGACCCTTCCAAATGCAAATATCAGCCTTGGCTTATGACAGCTATGTGGGCGTTATTGGAGTGGGAAAAATAACACGAGGTACTCTTAAACCTGGGCAGCAAGTAATCGTTAAGAGTGCTTGTGGCGAGCAGCGTAAGGGTAAAGTACTCAATGTGAAGGGTTATTTAGGGCTTGAACAGATAGAAACCGAACTGGCCGAGGCAGGTGATATTGTTTGTATCAATGGTATTGACGGCCTAGGTATTTCAGACACTCTTTGTGATCCTGAGCACATCGAAGCATTGCCCGCTCTCAGCGTTGACGAACCGACAGTTAGTATGACCTTTATTGTCAACGATTCGCCTTTTGCAGGTCTTGAGGGAAAATATGTCACCACGCGTAACATCAAAGATCGTCTTGCCCAAGAATTGATTCATAACGTAGCACTGCGAGTAAAGGCTGGAGATACACCCGATAAGTTCGTTGTTTCAGGCCGAGGTGAGCTTCATTTGTCAGTGCTTATAGAAACTATGCGTCGTGAAGGATTTGAAATGGGTGTTTCTCGCCCTGAGGTGGTCCAGAAGATAGTTGATGGCGCTGTGCATGAGCCGTTTGAGCATGTGGTGATTGATGTTGAGGACAAGCATCAAGGATCTGTGATGGAAGAACTCGGCATGCGTAAAGCGGAGTTAACCAATATGGAGCCAGACGGTAAAGGGCGCGTGCGATTGGAGTTCTCAATGCCATCACGCGGATTAATTGGTTTCCGAGGAGCATTCTTAACGCTCACATCTGGATCGGGCATTATGACCAGTATTTTTGATCGTTACGCACCTGCGAAAGAGGGCGAAAAGTTTTCGCGTAAAAATGGCGCACTGGTAAGTATGGTTAAAGGCAAAACTGCAGCCTTTGCGCTGTTTAATATCCAAGCACGAGGTCGACTGTTCTTAGGGCATGCGATCGACGTTTATGAAGGCGAAATTGTTGGCATACACTCACGATCCAATGATCTGGTAGTGAATCCTATTAAAGGCAAGCAGCTGACCAATGTGCGTGCATCAGGAACAGATGAAGCCCTGACATTAGTCCCCCCTATCAAGCACACATTAGAGCAAGCTCTTGAATTTATTGAAGACGATGAATTAGTCGAAGTGACTCCAAGTAGTATACGATTACGCAAGAAATTACTAACAGAAGTACAGAGAAAGCGTAATTCAAGGTAGTTTTGAATTTTAAATAATGAATAATTATCATTCGGTGCTATAGTTTACAGGTCTGTTAACAAGATCTATGCTGGTAGCACTGAATGAAGTTCAACACCTCCACTGCGGTTCCCGATCAAGATTTTTTGCCCTTTGCTCTGTTTGCGCAAGGTGCGATCGTGGCCTGTCTCGCATGTTTTTCTTACTACCATCAAGAAATGCCATCAATGCTTTTTTACATGAGTCTTGGTACTGCAATAATTATTAGCTTCGCTATCTACAAAGTGTTCGAGTCACGATATCTTGCCAGCGTGCTTCTCTTGGTAACACTGATGATCGGATTTATTTACGCGATTTTGATTATCCTTGATCCGTCCTCATTGATTTGGTGCGTAACCGCACTTCCGATATTGATTATCCTTTGCCATTACCCCAAAAACCTGTATCTCTTTGCCACTCTTTTTGGAGCAGCCACACTAGTACTCTTTCAAAAAGCATCAATTGACCACTCAAACACCCCCTCTGTATCGACAATACTGCAGTTCTTGTTTACGACTCTGGTGGTTGGAATAATTGCCTTGAGTGCCAGTAAGTTTAGAATTAAATCGCTGGCAAAGATTGAGGATCTTTCCTCCTTAGTGATTAAAATTAAAGCTGAGGATATTCTTACAGGATTGAAAACGAGACGTTATATTGAGTCATGTTTGCGCGATAGGTTTTTAATCACTGAAACGCTAACCAGCGCCTTCTCAGTGATAATCGCAGACCTAGATAATTTTAGGTCCATAAACGAACGATATGGCCATTCTGCCGGCGATAGTGTCTTAAGTTCAGTAAGTGCATTACTTAAAAAAACGCTTGGCGATGAGTGCGTGTTTGGCCGCTGGGACGGAAACGCCTTCATCATAATCATTCCTCATAATGATACCGAGGCAACGTTATTAATGGCTGAAGTGTTGCGTGAAAGAATTAGCCGCTTAAAGCTAAAAATACAAGGAGATACTCTGACGTTGTCATTTAGCCTAGGATTGGTTTCAAGTGCAAAATACCATGATTCAGATGATCTTCTTTTGCATGCAGAAAATAGTCTATATCAGGCTAAAAATACCGGTGGCAATAACGTTGTAATGGGCTAAACCTGCTGTATGTATTTAAAGCAGCCTTTGCAGTGATCATTTACCAACCCCATGGCCTGCATGTAGGCATAGCAAATGGTACTTCCAAAAAATCGAAACCCTCGCTTCTTCATTTCGCCACTTATGCGGTCTGAAACTATTGTAGTAGCTGGAACACCATCTTGGCTGGACCAATGATTAATAACCGGACTATTACCAACAAAATCCCAAATATACTTACTAAAGCTGCCGTATTCGCTCTGGATTAGTTGATAGTGACGTGCATTAGAAATCGCACTTTCAATTTTTAGCCGGTTTCGAACAATACCTTTATCCCGCATAAGTCGCTCGACATCTGCAGGACCAAACGCCGCAACCTTATCTACTTGGAAACCGACAAATGCGCTGCGATAATGCTCTCGACGCTTTAATATTGTCAGCCAAGATAATCCGGCCTGAGCACCCTCTAAGATCAAAAATTCAAATAATTTAGTATCATCTCGACATGGGACACCCCATTCATGATCATGATATTCGCGATACAATGGGTCTCCGCCACACCACTCACACCTAAGTAACTCAGCCATTATTAAATCCTTGATCACCTGAAATATTAAATCTTGTGCTGTTAGAGTAGAGTCATGACTAATTTTTGTCTATATTGGCGGCATTCGACTAACATTAGACAATAACCCAAGAGCACTCAGCAAATGAAAAAAGCGTTCCCAGCGATACGTCCATACCATACACAAACGATCGCGGTCACTGCACCTCACATACTCCATGTTGAGGAATCAGGAAACCCTGATGGTATTCCTGTTTTATTTGTTCATGGCGGCCCAGGCGGAGGTACTCGCTCTTCCGACCGTTGCTTCTTTGACCCCGACAAATATCGGATTGTTCTATTTGATCAACGAGGTTCAGGCCAATCAACACCTCACGCCTTACTAGATGATAATAATACTGACGCCTTAATTGCTGATATAGAGATAATACGCCATACACTGGGCATAGAGCGCTGGGTTATATTTGGCGGCTCTTGGGGGTCTACCTTGGGTCTTGTATATGCGCAGACGTACCCAGAATTAGTATTGGGGTTAGTTCTGCGTGGTATTTTCTTATGCCGCGATGAGGATATTACTTGGTTCTATCAGAGCGGTGTAAAGCATATCTTTCCTGACTATTGGAAAGACTATGTGCAGGTTATTCCAGAAGCCGAACGCGGTGATCTACTAGGCGCCTTTTATCGAAGACTCACTGGCGATAACGAACTAGAACGGATGGCCGCAGCCAAGGCATGGTCAATTTTGGAAGGTCGTTGTGCCACACTTCATCCTGATGAAGACTTTGTTGCGCATTTTGCCAATCCTCACTTAGCGACAGCAATGGCCAGAATTGAGGCTCACTATTTTATTAATAAGGCCTTTTTACGGCCCAACCAAATTATCAATAACGCGCATAAGTTAAAAGATATTCCAGCAACGATTGTTCACGGCCGTTATGACATGGTGTGCCCAGTGAATCAAGCATTTGCATTAAGCGACGCATGGCCCGAAGCAAGGTTAGAAATCATTCCTGATGCAGGACATTCCTCAAGTGAAACTGGAACCCTGGATGCTCTCATCAGAGCGACTGAGCGTCTAGCGCACCATTTAAGTAGCGAGGAGTAAGCCTGTGCTTGGCCTCATTCAAAGAGTGTCTGCCGCTTCAGTGGCTGTCGACCAAGCTGTTATAGGTGAAATAAATCAAGGTATGCTTTTACTTCTAGGTGTCCAGAAAGCGGATGGTCCTTTAGAGGCCGATAGATTGTTAAAAAAGATTTTGAACTATCGTATATTTTCTGACGATGCTGGGAAAATGAATTTATCATTATCGGATGTCAGTGGTGGGCTGCTGGTAGTACCCCAATTCACTTTGGCTGCAGACACTAAAAAAGGGCTCAGACCGAGCTTCTCTTCCGCCGCACCGCCGGAGCTTGCAGAGCAGCTTTATGACTATTTCTTGTCACAAGCATGTATCCATCATGCCGCCGTCCAGAGCGGACAATTTGGTGCACATATGCAAGTATCTTTGTGCAATGATGGCCCCGTCACATTTATGCTGGAGAGCTAAGGTTTTTGATCGCATTAATTAACTTGCCATGAAAGCCCTCAAAACCACCGTTACTCATAATAACAATGTGTAAACTGCTATTGGCTAGATCAACGGTTGCATCGATCAGCTTCTCTAAATCACTAATGGTTCTGGAGGGAATTTTTATGGCACTAGATAGCCCTTTAATGTCCCAATCAGCGTCGCTATTTTGATACCACAACACTCGATCAGCGCTACCTACTGAGCTCGCTAAGGCCGCCTGATGGACTCCCATCTTCATAGTTGCCGATCGAGGTTCAATAATGGCTAAAATAGGTGCATCGCCCACTTTGGCTCGCAACCCCTCCAAGGTGGTTTTAATCGCTGTTGGGTGATGGGCAAAGTCATCGTATATGGTAATACCTTTACTGGCATAAACAACTTCCATACGCCGTTTTACGCCTACAAAATCACTCAGCGCGCCGCACGCTTGTGAAACACTGATGCCGACCTGATATGCCGCTATAACTGCAGCCAAGCCATTGCTGACATTATGTATTCCCGTCTGATTCCAATCGACTTGCGACCGCTCTTTTTCCTGACCATTTTCATGGTAATGCACAATTTCAAATTGTGAACCATCACCTTGGATCAGCTTAAACTGCCACAAATCGCCTTCCAGGCTGCCAAACGAATATTTATTACTCCAGCAACCCTGCTTTATTACTTTATCAATATTGCTCTCAGCCGAGGGAAGAATAATACTACCGTTGCTTGGCACAGTGCGTACCAAATGATGGAACTGGGTCTGTATCGCAGCTAAGTCATCAAAGATATCAGCATGGTCGAATTCGAGATTGTTAATAATGAGCGTGTTTGCAAAATAGTGAACAAACTTAGAACGTTTATCAAAAAACGCACTGTCATATTCATCCGCTTCAACCACAAAATAGTCACTCTCCCCTAACCGAGCTGAAATACCAAAATCTTGCGGTATGCCGCCGATTAAAAATCCAGGATTAAGTCCTGATTGATCAAGGATTTTAGCCAGCATACTGCTGGTCGTGGTTTTCCCATGCGTACCAGATACCGCAAGGACATGTTTGTCCTTTAGTATATTTTCACCCAACCACTGGGGTCCTGAAATATACGGTAACCTATTATTAAGCATAAATTCCACACATGGATTCCCCCGCGACATGGCATTACCCACCACAATCAAATCTGGCGCAGGATCGAGCTGCTGAGGATCAAACCCTTCAATTAAATCAATGCCATTATCGCTAAGTTGCTCGCTCATAGGTGGGTATACATTCGCATCGCAGCCAGATACCTGATGACCATTTTGTTTGGCTAACAGTGCAAGGCTGCCCATGAATGTCCCGCAGATACCGAGGATATGGATATGCATAAATTGGCCTTCTTAAAAATAATCTTGAGAACTGATGACCACTATAACTCAAATCATTTTGGTTTCCGCTTTCACCTTAGCTCTTGGGCGACTAAAATGCACAGATACAGTGGAATCTCTAAGAGCGCAATATGATGAAGAAGAAAAACGCATTTTATGCACAATCCGGGGGCGTGACTGCAGTCATAAACGCGTCTGCAGCAGGCGTTATTGAAGCAGCAAGAGAGCATAGTGCAACCATCGGTAAGGTTTATGCAGGCCTAAATGGCATTGTCGGGGCTCTGCAGGAAGAACTTATCGACACTAGCAAAGAATCCGTCGCCAATATTGCTGCACTTAAACATACTCCTGGCGGCGCTTTTGGTTCTTGTCGCTATAAGATGAAAAACTATGAAGATAGCCCTTTAGAATATGAGCGGCTCATTTCGGTCTTTAAGGCACATGACATCGGCTACTTTTTTTATAATGGGGGAGGGGACTCCGCTGACACATGCCTTAAAGTGTCGCAAATTGCTGAAAAAATGGGCTATCCGATTCAAGCTATTCACATTCCAAAAACTATTGATAACGATTTGCCACTGACTGATTGCAGCCCAGGCTTCGGGTCTGTTGCAAAATATGTCGCCACATCAACTAGAGAGGCTAGCCTAGATATAGCCTCGATGTGCGCAACTTCAACTAAGGTTTTTATCTTAGAAGTCATGGGTCGACATGCCGGCTGGATTGCCGCGTCCGCAGGGCTAGCCGCAGAGAAAGCTGGAGATGCGCCACATATAATTCTATTCCCGGAGATCCCATTCTCAAGAGAAGATTTCATTAGCAAAGTAGAGAAAATAATTAGCGATAAGGGCTACTGTGTCGTGGTTGCCTCAGAAGGTGCTCAATACAGTGACGGGGCACATATTTCAGGTTCGATCAATAGAGATGCATTCGGTCATCAGCAGCTCGGCGGGGTCGCGCCAACACTGGCCAGCATGATTAAGCAGTCTACTGGCTATAAGTACCATTGGGCGCTGGCTGACTATTTACAACGCTCTGCTCGCCACATCGCCTCTAAAACAGACGTTGACCAAGCCTATGCGGTTGGCTACAGAGCCGTTGAGTTAGCCGTTCAAGGTAAAAGCTCTATTATGGTCTCGATTGAACGAGATTCAGCCAAAGAGTACAACTGGTCCCTTGGTGAAGCACCCTTGGAGAAGGTTGCCAACATGGAGAAAAAAATGCCCCGATCGTTTATCACTAAAGATGGGTTTGGCATCACTCAAGAGGCTCGCGACTATCTACAACCTTTGATTGCTGGAGAAGATCACCCTCCTTATAAAAATGGACTGCCGGATTATGTTGTGCTGAAAAATATTATGGTACCAAAGAGGCTCAATGATATCTTCGAACACTAGCCTCGGCACCTATTGACTCAAGGCGTTAAATGACCTGATTCTGCGGCTTTCCATCAAGAAAAGCTTTAACGTTTCCGGCGACTTGGTCAATGAGACGTTGCCTGGATTCGCGAGCAATCCAAGCAACATGGGGGGTGACAATTAGATTGGGAATTCTCTCGTCCAGTAAAACATTTCCATCCACTGGAGGCTCTACGCTCAAAACATCGGTAGCGGCGCCGGCAATTATCCTGGCTTGTAGCGCCTCTTTGAGCGCTTTTTCATCCACCAATGCTCCTCGAGCAGTATTTACTAAAATGGCTGATTTCTTCATCAGTGCCAGTTCCTCTGTACCAATGAGTCCCGAAGTTTCCTTAGTGAGCGGGCAATGAAGACTTACAATATCTGCTCTGGCCAGTAAGTCTTTAAAAGGTATTCGATTTGGCTGGGGAGAGTGACTGCGGCCAGGAAGCGCTGCAAAAATAACCTGCATGCCGAACGCCTCTGCGATTTTGGCAACGCCCGAACCCAGCTCACCTGCGCCCACAATACCTAAAACCTTACCTTGAAGTTCGCGAACTGAGAAATCCATCACACAAAAGAAATCACTTTCTTCCCAGCTACCATCCATTGCCGCTTTGCGGTAACCATCTAGGTTTGTAGTCAGTGCTAAGATAAGTGACCAAACATGCTGAACTACGGAGCCTGTGCCATAACCTACAGCGTTGCTTACCACTATATTTTTCTCACGCGCTGCTTCAAGGTCGATGATGTTGGTACCCGTCGCAAAAATCGAAATCAGCTTCAATTGTGATGCGCTTTTTATTTGTGGAGCCAATATAGGGGCTTTATTAATCAGTACGATATCTGCAGTGGTAATCCTCTCTGCGACCTGCGATGGCAAACAATTTGGATAAATTGTCCACTTCACCGGCAGATCATAAAGCTTGGTCAGATCAAGATCTGCTGGACCAACACTATCAAAATCTAGGATTACACCCTCCATCATCGACAACCCCCAATTATTAAAACATTATTAATACCAAAATTTGACTGTTTGTAATCCAGCAAATCGCGCAACTATTTTTTCGGTGGAGCCAGCATTAGCTTTGAGGTCGCTTGCACATACGCTAAATATTCTGTATCTGAACCCCACTTCTTTTTTGCTGCACGATCTAGCAAGGGTATTCCACTTATGCGAGTGAGCAACAAAAACACAAAAATTGGTGAGACTAGCGTTGCTAGTTGCCAACCAGACAAAACCGGAAAAGCAAGGAGCGCCAAACCAAACCATAATGTGATTTCTCCAAAATAGTTAGGGTGCTGAGACCAAGACCAAATCCCCGACGTAATAAAGCGTCCCTGGTTAGCAGGATCTTTTCTAAACTCCGTTTTCTGTCTATCAGCGACAACTTCCACAACGAAGCCAAACACCCACAATATGATGCCCATATATCCCAATATGCCTAGCTCAACCGTCGTATTAGAGGTTAACGCAGCGAGTCCAGCGGCCATAGTCACTAATACCCAAAGTCCACCGAGAGTCCAAGTCATCAAAAACCATGTAAACTTAGTTTTCATCACTACAAACCGTGAGTCTTGACCATCTTTTTTGATTCGCCAAAACAAAAAGCTCCCTAACCGACCGGCCCAAATGACAATCATGGCGCAAATAATCAAATCTCTGATGTCTAATGAAGGGTTAAGAACCACCGCAACAATCACGGTGGTGATATAGGAAAGCGATCCGGTTAAATCGAAGTAATGCTCAGTTTGAAACGCATAAGAAGGCATGAACACAGCCCAATGCAAAATAAAACCAATGGCTCCGCATATCAAAAAGAGCGGCAGGCCACTCATGATGACACTTCCCTGACTACCTGCTAGCAAAATTAAGCTGGCAATAACTAGCGATATTATAATACCTATGATACTTTTGGATTGACTCAAAACTACACCTCCTGTGTTTTATTTTTATAATGTTTCACAAAATAGTCTCGTGCTGCCAAGCAAACCTAGTAGGCGAATAAACCTTCTGACTAGTCGTTAACTATAAAGTGTTAGTCGATCTTACGTAAGCTAAACGCTAAATAGATGAAAACTTGGGCAAAACTTTAAATAAGATGCCTTTCTAGTCAGTACCTAAGTATAAATTAAGTCTACAACACCGCATAATAGGCTTTTTTGGTATCTCACCGATAAGGTCAGCTCAAATCATGCAGTTTTGGTTATTTAAACTCTACGAGAAAATTATTTTACAACACCCTTGGTACGCAATTTTTTCAGTGTTTGCACTCACCATTGCTATGGCTGCAGGGTTACCCAATTTCAAACTCGATGCATCAGCAGACTCCTTAACACTTGAGCGAGATGATGATTTAAATTTTTCCAGAGAAGTTGTCAAACGCTACGGAAGTGACAACTTTTTGATTGTTACTTTTTCACCGATTAAAGGTGAATTGTTCGATAAGAGTAATCTAGATACGCTTCAATCTTTACGTAGTGACCTTACGCAGATTAAAGGTATTGAAAATGTACTGTCGATGTTGGATGTGCCGCTGTTGTACAGCCCCAAAATTGACATCACTGACCTTACCGGCGAACTCACTACCTTACTGTCAGAGGGGGTTGATAAACAGTTAGCCAAAGAAGAGTTTTTGAACAGTCCGATTTATAAAGACGTCATCCTGAGCGCTGATGGCAAGACTACCGGCATGATGGCTACTTTGGCAGTGGATGAAACCTATCTTAGATTGGTAACCGAGCGTGATGATTTACGCTTGCTCAGAGATACAGTAGGTCTCAGTCCGCAACAAGACCAACAACTACAATCAGTCAGTCTAGAATTTTTGAATTATCGTACTGCGAAAGCTGAAATAGATCATCAACGCGTTGCAGACATTCGCAGTCTCATTGAAACCTATCGAAATAGGGCAACCATTTATCTGGGCGGCCCTGACATGATCACTGCAGACATGATCGATTTTATTCGAAGTGATTTGACCGTTTTTGGTGCCGGCATTTTGCTGTTTATAATTATTACTCTGACCTTAATCTTTCGTCAGATCCGTTTTGTCGTGTTACCTCTGGTAACCTGTGTTCTTTGTCTTGTGACGATTCTTGGTTTTTTAAGCTGGGTTGATTGGCGATTAACGGTTATATCGTCTAATTTTGTGTTGTTGCTGCTCATTATCACGTTGGCACTGACCATCCATTTGATCGTGCGCTATCGAGAGTTGCTGTCTTCCAATCCAGACGAAGATCAATATCAGCTGGTCAGCGAGACGGTAAGATCAATGGCAAAACCCTGTTTTTATACCGTCCTCACCACGATTGTCGCTTTCACCTCTTTAGTAGTGAGTAATATTAGACCCGTGATCGACTTTGGTTGGATGATGACCATCGGCATCGCCCTGGCTTTAGTGATTGCCTTTATAATTATACCTGCCGGTATGCTATTGCTTGGAAAGGGGCCTATCTCCGACGTGCAAGACAATTCCTCGGCCATTACTTCGAAGTTCGCCTGGTTCACTGAGCATTATGGTACTGCAGTGCTCCTTATTGCAGTTGGATTGGCAGCGCTATCGGCCTACGGTATCAACAAGCTCGAGGTGGAAAATCGTTTTATTGACTATTTTAGATCGGACACCGAAATCTATCAGGGTATGCAGATTATTGATACCGCTTTGGGCGGAACAACCCCGCTAGATATTATTATCCAAGCCCCTACGTTTGAAGAAATAATTCTGGTTGATCTACCCGGCGAACAGAACGCCGACGACTATGGTATTGAAGAAGACGATGATTATGGGTTTGAGGACGAGTATGGCGATATAGATACTGAATCAACCTCTGAAAATAATGCATCAGGTTTGATGGACACCTACTGGTTTTCTTCTGCGGGATTGGCTGACCTGCAAAAACTACAAACCTTCATTGAGTCCCAACCCGAGGTTGGTAAGGTAAATTCACTGGTACAACTCTACGCGGTAGCAAGGGATCTTAGTAATCGTGAGCTCAATGATCTTGAAATTGCAATTATGCGGCAAAGTCTTAGTGATGATATTTATCAGCAATTAGTGGCTCCCTACCTTTTGGAAGATATTGATGAGGCGCGCATTCAGTTACGGGCAATGGAAACCGGCGGTCAACTACGTCGTGCAGAATTGCTAGAGAAAATCAGAAATTATGCAGTTGATGAAGTCGGCATAGCTCCAGATGACATCCGTTTCACAGGTATCTTAGTCCTCTATAACAACATGCTGCAGAGCCTATATAAATCTCAAATACTAACGCTAGGTGCAGTTTTTATCGGTATCATGCTGATGTTTTTACTGCTCTTCCGTTCGATTAAGATTTCAATAATTGCTATCTTGCCTAACTTTTTGGCTGCGGGAATCGTACTGGGTGGCATGGGTATTATGCGTATCCCGCTAGATATGATGACCATTACAATCGCCGCCATTACCGTGGGTATTGGTGTCGACCACGCCATACATTATTTGACTCGATTTATTCGTGAATTCTCTATCGATGGTAACTACGTGGCATCCATGCACCGCGCCCATGCTAGTATCGGACAAGCATTATTTTATACCGCAATCACGATTATTGTCGGCTTCTCAATTTTAGCCCTATCCAACTTTATCCCATCAGTCTATTTCGGTCTATTGACGGGGCTGGCGATGTTGGCCGCCTTACTTGGTTCGATGACACTGCTGCCAAAACTAATACTAATGACCAAACCCTTTGGCGCTAATAGTACTGCGCAAAACTCAACCCAGAGTAAATAAGACATTCTATGCCCCTAATTACCTTACAAGATGTATTCCTAAGTTATGGTCAGCCGCCTCTCATTGATCATATCAATCTCGTTATTGAACGGGGCGAGCGTGTTTGCCTCATTGGCAGAAATGGTGCGGGGAAGTCGACTTTACTGAAAATTTTAACGGGTCAAATTGTTGCTGACGAAGGGCTCATAAAGCGTGCCAGTGGCGTCAAAGTAGCTCAATTGGAGCAGTCTGTACCCCATGACACTAAGGGTAATGTCTTTGATGTTATTGCTGACGGGCTAGGTGCAGAAGGCAAATTAATTCAGCAATTTCATCATCTCACTCAGCAATTAAGTCATGATTTAAGCCCGAAGATATTTAATGAACTCGAAAAATGTCAGGCTGAAATAGAACGTATTGATGGCTGGGATATCAATCAACGTGTCGAATCTATTATTACTAAAATGGATCTTGACCCCGATGTGGATATTGCCAGTTTGTCTGGGGGCTACAAGCGTCGTGTTCTTTTGGCTCGTGCTTTAGTGGCTGATCCAGATCTGTTACTTCTTGATGAACCAACTAACCATCTGGATATTGAAGCGATTCAATGGGTAGAGCAATTTTTACTTAAATGGGAAGGGTCTTTGCTCTTTATAAGTCACGATCGTCGGTTTATGGATAACTTAGCTAACCGGTTTGTTGAAATTGACCGTGGTAAATTAGCTGAATTTAACTGTGACTACACGACCTATTTAACGAGAAAAGAAGAAAATTTAGAAATCGAAGACCGGCAAAATGCGCTGTTTGATAAACGCCTATCGCAAGAAGAAATATGGATTCGCCAGGGCATCAAGGCACGTCGCACGCGCAATGAAGGTCGGGTCAGATCGCTGGAGGCTATGCGCAACGAATATGCCGACCGGCGTAAACGTCTGGGTACCGCCAAAATGGATATTCAACAAGCTGATAAGTCAGGCAAGATAGTCGCTGAAGCAACCAACATTTCCTTTTCATTTGATCAGGATAAGGTAGTTAATAACTTTTCCACGCTTATTCAGCGCGGTGATAAGGTCGGTTTCATAGGTCGTAATGGTGTAGGGAAGACGACGCTTATCAAATTATTGTTAGGTCAATTAGTCCCTCAAGAAGGCACTATTAAGATTGGAACCAATCTCAATGTTGCGTACTTCGATCAATATCGCTCCGCCCTAGACGAGGAAAAAACAGTTCAAGATAATGTTTCCGGTGGCAGAGATATGCTCGATATTGGTGGTAAAAGTCGCCATGTCATAAGCTATTTACAAGATTTTTTGTTTGCTCCAGACAGATGCCGGCAACCTGTCAAAGCGTTATCTGGTGGAGAGCGAAACCGCTTGCTGTTAGCAAAATTATTCACCGCTCCTTCCAACATACTGGTGCTAGATGAACCAACCAATGATTTGGACATTGACACCTTAGATCTACTCGAAGAGTTACTGATTGATTACAAGGGGACTGTTATTTTAGTAAGTCATGATCGAGCGTTCCTGAATAATGTAGTCACCAGTACGCTTGTTTTTGAGGGTGATGGGGTTATTAATCAATATGTAGGTGGCTATGATGACTGGTTGCGTCAACGTGAGCCATTACCTCAATCTACAGCAGCTGTTACTAACAATGTTAAAACAAAAACTGCGTCCTCGGCGGCTAAGCTGTCCTACAAAGATCAGCGAGAGCTCACTGAGCTCCCGCAAAAAATTGAGTCTTTGGAGGCTAGTATTAAGGATATTTCCCTAAAGATGAGTGCCCCCGAATTTTACCAATCTGATCGCATCCTAATCGAAAAGACTGAGCAGCAACTTGCAGCCTATCAAACAGAATTGAGTGACTGCTATCAACGCTGGGAGTTACTTGAACAGTAAATTACCAATATCGATTAAGTATTTTAAATAAAATAGCGTAAATAATTTACTGCATAATAATGGCAGGAAATAAAAAAAAGCATTAAAATCAGGCACTAAAGAATGTTTTCCAAAGGATCGCCATGAACGTTAAACGAAAGCCACTAGTACTTTTGATTCTGGACGGATGTGGTCACAGCGATGATAAAAAATATAACGCCGTGGCCAATGCCAATAGGCCCATCTGGGAAAATCTTTGGCAAGACGAACACCCCAGCACCCTGATTGGTACCTCAGGCTTAGCGGTAGGTTTGCCTGATGGTCAGATGGGAAATTCAGAAGTAGGCCATATGACAATCGGCGCGGGTAGAGTCATCTATCAAAACTTTACTCGTATCAACAAGGCCTTGGAAGATGGTGACTTTGACAATAATTCTGCGTACTGCGCGGCAATTGATGAAACCGTGGCAAATAATAAAGCTGTGCATATACTGGGTCTCCTCTCTAAAGGAGGGGTACATGGCCATGAAGACCATATTAATTCGATGATTGAATTAGCCGTCAGCCGCGGTTCAAAGCACGTCTATCTGCATGCCTTCCTTGATGGTCGAGACTGCCCGCCTCGCAGTGCAACAGCGTCTCTAGAAAAAACGCAACGGCTATGTAAAGCCTCTGGCGTTGCAAAAATAGTCTCTGTGATTGGTCGTTTTTATTCCATGGACCGCGATAATCGCTGGGAACGCACCAGCCAAGCCTATCGATTGATTACTGAAGGTATTGCTGATTATTGCGCGAACAGTCCAATGGACGCACTTAATGCAGCCTATGCTCGCGGGGAAAATGACGAGTTTGTGAGCGCCACTAGTATTTGTGAAGAGGGCGCCACACAAGCAATTCTTGATGATGGCGATGCCGTCATATTTATGAATTTTCGTCCGGATCGCGCACGACAAATTAGTCATGCCATTGTTGATACAGCCTTTACAGGCTTTGACCGGTCGGTAGTGCGTACGCCCAGTCATTTCGTTATGACGACAGAATATGAGGCTAACTTAGCTTGCCCGTGCGCTTTCCCGCCAATACCTATAATCAATTCTTTAGGGGAATTTTTATCTCAGCAGCAAAAACGACAACTACGTATTGCAGAAACTGAGAAATATGCGCATGTGACTTTCTTTTTGAGTGGTGGTCGTGAAGAAACCTATGAAGGGGAGGAGCGTGTGCTACTACCCTCACCCAAGGTGGCAACGTATGATTTGCAGCCGGAAATGAGTGCGCCACAGGTAACCGAGCGACTAATAGAAGCGATTGAGTTTGGGCAGTTTGACGTCATCATTTGTAACTATGCTAATTGCGATATGGTTGGTCATACCGGTGATTATGACGCCGCTATACGATCTGTTGACGCCGTTGATGAATGCTTACAAAAAGTACTCGCCAGTTTAAGCAAAGTGGGTGGTGAGGCACTGATAACTGCAGATCATGGCAATGTTGAGTTGATGTTTGATTGCACTATAAATCAACCACATACACAGCACACGACACTACCAGTCCCATTAGTTTATGTTGGTGATAGATCGCTAAGTCTCGCCAAAGGTGGTTCTCTAGCCGATATTGCGCCTACGATACTGGCATTAATGGACTTGCCCAAGCCGACTGAAATGTCTGGCCGCTCTCTGATAGAGTGATAATTAGCACTGCCAAGCCCTGTTCAAAGCCCTTGTGTAATAACCTAGGTGTAGCGGCACAGAAAATGTTTAAGATTTTTTGTACTCTACTAGGACTAACTCTAGTGCAATTGACGACCGCAGCGGATCAACAGCAGTCAGAACTAGACCGCCTACAATCAAATATCTCTGAACTACAAAAAATCTTAACTACAAGAAACGAAGAACAAACTGATTTGGCGCAAGACCTACAAAAAGTTGAAACCGAAGCCAGTGAGATCAATGCCAGCATCCGAGAATTATTCAAAAACATTAATATTGCCGAAAAAAAATTAGTGAAGAAGCAAAAACAAAAAGTCTCTTTAGAAGTAAACATCGACGAGCAAAACAATGCGATCATCCAGCAACTTCGCTCAGCGCAAAAAATCGGTGACCAAGAGCCGATTAAGCTACTTCTAAATCAGGAAGATCCACAAAAAATCGCTCGCATGTTTAAATACTACGACTATTTTCTTAAGGCCCGGAGTGAAAAAATAGAGCAGTATTTAACAAGTGTTACTGCACTGAATGACATCATTGAGTCAATCAATAGCAATAAATTGAATCTTATTACTGCGAAAGATGCGCTCTCTACAAACCAAGTAAATTTAAAAACCAATATTGCCCAACGTGAAAGTACACTAAAAAAGCTTCAGCTTGCGGTGAAGAATGATCAGCAAAAGCTCACCGAATTAAAAAGGCAGCGTCGGGAGTTGGAGGCATTGCTTGATGAAGTTGAGACTGCCGTAACAGACTTGGTTTTACCGACTAATTCGTTGCCATTCACATCGCGAAAAGGAAAGTTGGAGTGGCCAGCCAAGGGTAAACTAGCCCAAAGGTTTGGGGCGCGACGCAGTGGGCCGGTGCAATGGCAAGGCTGGCTGATTAACGTAAATGCAGGCGCAGTCGTTAAAACAGTGCACCAGGGGCGAATCGTTTTTTCTAATTATCTTCGTGGCTTTGGATTACTGCTAATTGTCGATCATGGTGATGGTTATATGACGCTATATGGTCACAATCAAGAGCTATTGAAAGATACCGGTGACTGGGTCCAAACCAATGAAATTATTGCTAGGGCAGGTAATACCGGAGGCTTATCGATACCCGCGTTATATTTTGAAATTCGTAGCCAGGGACAACCTACTAACCCAAAAATATGGCTCCGCAAGCCCTAGCGATATACTATAAGTAATAGCCAAGATAAGGAAAGACACTATGTTGCGAATACTGGTTTTGTTGATGTTATGGTTCGTGCCTTTGTGCTCGAAATCTGAAACGCCGAAGGTTATTACTGAAGAGAGTGAAGCCACTAACACAGAGAGTCGACTCCCTCTCAGAGAGCTACGAACATTTACTCAAGTATTTGAGCAGATCCGCCTAGGTTATGTGGAAGAGGTCACTGACACTGAGCTACTTGAGAATGCAATTGCCGGCTTGCTGACCGGGTTAGACCCCCATTCGACTTATTTGAAGGCTGATGACTATGGCGATCTCCAAGAGAACGCAACCGGTGAGTATGGCGGTTTGGGTATTGAGGTTGCGGGGGATGGTGGCCTAATAAGAGTTATCTCACCGATTGATGATACTCCTGCAGCAAAAGCCGGCATTGAGGCCGGTGATTTAATTATTGAGATGGATAACTCACCCATCCGTGGCATGGGGTTACAAAAAGCTATCGATAAGCTGCGTGGTGAAAAAGGTACCAGTATCAAACTGACCGTTTATCGTGAGAGCGAAGATGGCCCCCTCACGTTTAATATAACCCGCGACATTATTCAAATTAGTGCAGTGCGCAGCCGCCTCTTGGAGCCTAACTATGGTTATGTCAGGGTTGCACAGTTCCAAGTTAGTTCAGGCGAAGACTTTATTACCGAAGTCCGTAACTTACAAACCAGTAATGATGGCCCGCTTAACGGTCTCGTTATTGATTTACGCAACAATCCCGGCGGGCTTGTTCCTGCGTCGATAACCATTGCTGACGCCTTAATCGACAGTGGAACACTTGTCTACACAGAAGGCCGTCTACCCAGTGCTAATAGACGTTTTGAAGCTGAGAGGGGAGATATTTTAAACGGTGTTCCAGTTGTTGTACTTATCAACGGCGGCAGTGCATCGGCGTCAGAAATTGTTGCCGGCGCACTGCAAGACAATCGCCGCGCCGCCATTGTGGGAACCCAGAGTTTTGGTAAGGGGTCTGTCCAAACAGTTATGCCGTTGGGCGATGGTCGTGCAGTAAAGCTGACTACTGCGCGATATTTCACACCCAATGGCCGATCTATTCAAGCCGAGGGAATCGTTCCTGATATCACGATTGAACGCGCTGAAATTCGCCCCTACAAAACTTCAAAGAGAGTTAAAGAGGCCGATCTTGACGGTCATTTAGAGGCTAAAAATACTGTCATCGAACGGGCCAATTCGGAATCAGAAACGGCTGATAAGCCAGAATCGCTGATTGATGACAACCAGCTCTATGAGGCGCTCAACCTACTAAAAGGCTTTCACTTGTTAGGTAACAGCAAAGCACCAGAGTGAGATCACATTACTTGTAGGATGCGTACCTATTTCCCAGCATCCACATCTAGGCGATCAACTTTTTGGAATCCCCGCGGTAGCTTATGTCCACGTCTTCCTCGCTCACCACGGTAGTGTTCTAGATCCTTGGGCTTCATCACTAAATAGCGCTTACCTGAGTGAACAACCAATGAATCCTTTTCACTGACCACTGCATAGTCAATCACAAACTCTTCTCGACTTTGCAGTCTTGATCCAGGAATGTTGATAATTTTATTACCTTTACCTCTCGTCAACTCTGGAATTTCGCTTATCGGAAAGACCAACATACGTCCTTCATTACTCACCGCCGCAATATGGGAGTCCTCTGGACTCACCATCTTAGGCTGTAAAATGCGACCTCCCTTGGGAATACTAACGACCCCCTTACCGGCTTTGTTTTTGGTAAATAACTCACCAATCTTAGTCACAAACCCGTAGCCAGCGTCAGTGCCCATCAATACTTTTTGATCATCAGCTCCCATAATGACATGGGTGAACAGCGCACCTGACGGTAAATTTAAACGACCTGTGGCGGGTTCGCCCTGTCCTCGAGCTGAAGGCAGCGTATGCCCTGCCAGCGAGTAGTAGCGACCAGTAGAGTCCTGTAAGAAGACATTTTGGTTGCTGCGCCCCAGTGCTGATGAGAGAAACTTGTCGCCTGACTTATAACTAAGAGTAGTTGGATCAATATCATGCCCTTTAGCCGCTCGGACCCAGCCTTTATCTGATAAAACCACGGTAATCGGCTCAGCCACTAACAGATCTTTTTCGTTAAATGCCTGCGCTTCGCCACGCTCTTTAAGGGGTGATCGGCGCGCATCACCGTACTCTTCAGCTGTACTTTTTAACTCATTTTTTACTAGCGTTTTTAAACGAATATCTGAACCCAACAGCAATTCTAATTCCGCTTTTTCAGCTGCAAGCTCATCTTGCTCACCGCGAATCTTAAACTCCTCTAGCCGCGCTAACTGGCGTAACTTGGTGTCCAGTATATATTCAGTCTGAATATCTGACAGACCAAACCGAGCGATCAACGCCGGCTTAGGTTCATCCTCAGTACGGATGATATTAATCACTTCATCGATATTCAAAAAGGCGATCAACAAACCATCCAAGAGATGCAGTCGCTTATCCACTTTTTGTAACCGATATTCAAGACGCCGGCGCGTCACATCGATACGAAACCGTAACCATTCTTTGAGGATTTGCCGCAAGTTCATTACCGATGGCTTTCCCTCCAGACCGATAATATTAAGATTAATCCGATAGCTACGCTCTAAGTCTGTAGTGGCGAAGAGATGGTCCATTAACGACTCTATATCAACCCGATTAGAGCGTGGAGTGATCACCAAGCGCGTTGGATTCTCATGATCTGACTCATCCCGCAAATCTTCTACCATCGGCAATTTTTTATTGCGCATTTGAGCGGCAATCTGTTCAAGAATTTTTGATCCTGAAGCCTGAAACGGTAGGGCGGTGACAATCACATCACCATCTTCTTTATGCCAAATGCCACGCATCTTTACCGAGCCACGACCAGTCTCGTAAGTATTTAAAATGTCGGCATGTGAAGTAATAATTTCCCCATCAGTGGGAAAATCAGGTGCTTTGATGTACTCCATCAACTCTGGAATCGTCGCTTTAGGGTTGTCTAGTAAATGTAGACAGGCGTTCACTACTTCATTGAGATTGTGAGGCGGTATATCAGTGGCCATACCCACTGCAATACCAGTGGTACCGTTGAGCAAAACATTGGGAACACGGGCCGGCAAAATCTCCGGCTCATCCATAGTGGCATCAAAATTAGGCCTCCACGTAGCCGTACCCTGCCCTAATTCAGACAATAGAATGTCCGCATAAGCAGACAGCTTAGATTCGGTATAACGCATGGCCGCAAAAGACTTAGGGTCATCCGCCGATCCCCAGTTACCCTGTCCGTCAACTAGAGGGTAGCGGTATGAAAAAGGCTGAGCCATTAAAACCATCGCTTCATAGGCAGCACTATCACCATGTGGGTGAAACTTGCCGATTACATCGCCCACGGTACGTGCTGACTTTTTATACTTGGCACTGGCCTTGAGGCCGAGCTCACTCATGGCATAAACAATTCTGCGCTGAACAGGCTTTAAACCATCACCAATATGTGGCAGTGCGCGATCAAGAATCACGTACATTGAATAATCTAAATATGCCTGCTCGGCATAAACGCTCAACGGCCTACTTTCAAGGCCCTGATCATTGAAGGTTACGATATCGCTCATCGGTTTTCCTGTATTGTAAATACTCTAAAGTTTACTAGCTTCGGCCAAATTACCTTTACTTTCCAACCAGTTACGTCGATCTGGTGCTCGTTTTTTCGACAGTAGCATATCTAAAACACTATTCGTATTGTCGCCATGCTCTAACGTTAACTGCACTAAGCGTCGAGTATCTGGATCCATTGTTGTTTCACGTAATTGCAACGGATTCATCTCACCAAGACCTTTAAAGCGCTGTACATTGACCTTACCACGCTTCTTTTCAGCTTGAATACGATCCAAAATACCCTGCTTTTCGGCCTCATCCAAGGCATAGTAAACATCTTTACCAACGTCGATTCTAAACAGAGGGGGCATCGCCACATAGATATGCCCTTGGCTAACCAAGGGTCGAAAATGCCGAACGAAAAGAGCGCATAATAGGGTAGCAATGTGTAGTCCATCAGAGTCGGCGTCGGCCAAAATACAAATCTTGTGATAACGCAAAGATTCTAAATCATCGACGGCTGGGTCCACACCCAGCGCAACAGAAATATCATGTACTTCTTGAGAGCCTAAAATCTCTTGAGAATCGACTTCCCACGTATTCAATATTTTGCCACGCAATGGCATGATAGCTTGGTTTTCTCGATTGCGTGCCTGTTTAGCTGAGCCTCCCGCAGAGTCACCCTCGACCAAGAAAATTTCACAACGCTCAGGTTCTCCGCTGGAACAGTCAGCGAGTTTCCCTGGAAGGGCTGGTCCCTGAGTGATTTTTTTACGTACTACTTTTTTACTCGCTCGCATGCGGCGTTGCGCCGCGAAAATACACAAATCAGCTAATTTTTCAGCGTCTTCAGTATGTTGATTTAACCATAAACTGAAGGAGTCTTTGACGATACCAGAAACAAACGCCGCTACTTCCCGAGAGGACAATCGATCTTTGGTCTGTCCAGAAAATTGTGGGTCAGCGAGTTTGGATGAGAGAACAAAACTACATCGATCCCAAATATCATCAGGTGTTAACTTAATACCCCGCGGCAGTAAGTTTCTAAACTCACAGAATTCACGCATCGCCTCCAAAAGACCAGTGCGCATGCCATTGACATGAGTACCGCCTTGCGGAGTCGGAATAAGGTTGACGTAGCTTTCTTGCACTAACTCGCCACCTTCTGGTAACCACTGAACAGCCCAGTCTACGGCTTCATTTTCTGCAGCAAAGGTTCCAATAAAGGGTTTAGCAGGCAGTACTTCCCAGCCATGTAGAGCGCCTGCCAAATAATCTTGTAGGCCATCTTCGTAATACCACTCTTCACTATCATTGGTGTTTTCATCATGAAAACTCACCGTTAAACCACCGCATAAAACAGCTTTAGCGCGAAGCACATGACGCAATCGTGAAACAGAGAACTTAATAGAATCGAAGTAAACAGCGTTTGGCCAAAATCTCAATATAGTGCCGGTATTGCGCTGGCCACAAGTATCAATAACCTGTAAATCTGAGGTTTTTTCACCATTGGCAAACATCATTTGATGAACCTGTCCGCCTCGCTTTACCGTGACTTCTAGGATATTGGATAACGCGTTTACGACAGATACACCCACTCCATGTAATCCCCCTGAAAACTGGTAATTATCATTAGAGAATTTACCACCCGCGTGCAAGGTTGAAAGTATGACTTCAACACCAGGAACCCCTTGCTCTGGATGCATATCCACTGGCATGCCACGACCATCATCGAACACCGACAATGAGCCATCTTTATGCAAAGTAACCTCAACGCGACTAGCATGACCGGCTAGTGCCTCATCGACACTATTGTCGATGACCTCTTGAGCCAGATGGTTGGGCCGAGTGGTGTCAGTGTACATACCCGGACGTTTGCGAACCGGGTCTAAACCGGTAAGGACTTCAATATCTTTTGCGTCGTAGTTGCTCATGGCACTCTTATATTTGTTGGTAATTTAATGGGCAGTCAAAAACTGATGGATCGTTGCCAGATGCTGATCATAATCTATAAAGCTGTGATCACCACCCTGTTCAATAATTATTTTAGCATCGCTATAGTAGTTCTGTGCATCTCGGTAATCCAGCACTTCATCTCCAGTTTGTAATAACACTAAATAGTCACTTTTATGATTTATGATTTTAGTTTCAAGATGCAAAAACTCATCAACATGACGTGGCTCAAAAACCCATTTCTCTCCTGTCATATAATTAGTGTTTTCACCAATCCAGCGAGATAACCCCCTAGTCGGATTAACCGCTGGATTTATTAGCACCCCACGAAGACCATATTGCTCTGCTAAGCAGGTGGCAAAAAAACCTCCCATGGAGCTACCTATAACAAAAACGGGTTCCGATTGATGCGCCTCAACTATTGAGCTCAACATATCTAATGCACTTACTGCAAAGGGTGGCAAATCAGGACATATAAATTGCACATGAGGTGCATTTGCGGCCAACCAATACTGAGTTTGCACTGCTTTTTTTGATTGAGAAGAGCTGTTATAGCCATGTAGATAAAGCAATGTCGGCATTGGGCACTAATCTCTGAATTGGTCCTTAGTATACCCTGAGATTAATTGGTATCGGTGAATGATTTACACTTAATAACCCGCATTATCAGTGTCGGGATATTGGTCAAAATTAGCCACAAATTCAACACCCGTTTTTACTACTCCATTATCCCCAAGATCAAACCATCGATAGCCCGGAGGTTGGTCTGATATAGCAAAGTCATTACTGTGTTGTTTAAACTGAATGCACGAGGAGGGGGTAGTATACAAGGGTAAATTTCTCCATAGACCGTCATACTGTTGGTGGACGTGCCCAGTCACTACAAGCTTGACGTCATCATGAGATGCTAATAAATCATACAGGCCATCTGGATTATTGACCCTCTGCTTGTCTAACCACTGACAACCAAGTGCTATAGGACAGTGATGCATGGTTACCAGAATAGGCTTTCCTGCTAACTGATTCAGCCTATCATCTACCAAGCGCAACTCCTCATCCCTAATATGGCCAACAGGTGTACCTGATTGGGAGCTGTCTAAAGTGAGAATCCCCCAATTACCAAGCTCGCTGACAGGGCATGGTGGATAACTAACTAAGTGTTTTTTCATCAACTCAACGTTGTCATGATTACCCGGCAACCAGACCGCCTGCTTGCCATAATCCTGCAGTAGTTGATTGAGCATAGTATAAGATTCAGCGCTGCTTGTGCCGGATAGGTCGCCAGATAGCAACAGCAAGTCATCTCCTCTACCAAAGTCGTTGATTGCATTTAGCACTGCTTTAAAACTGTCCAGCGGTCGTATGCCCGCTAGAACAGACTGTGGAGTTTCACCAAGATGAAGATCAGTAACCTGAATCAATTTCGCCATCTCGATCAGACCTCAGTAATGGCGGCACCATGCTGCAAACCATAAATCAATAATTCGCTGAGAAATATATTCCATTGCCATTTTTCATCTCTAGCTTGCTTAGGCTTTTGTTCAGACAGTGCCCATGGAATTGTCCTATCAGTACACCACTCAATCACTTCGAGCATTTTCGCGTCACGATAAACACGTGCTTTTATTTCTATTTGTGGAATCCAGTCGGGACCGGCTCGATCCGCCGTAATAGTCAGAGTGCTGGTATATTTGGTAACTTCTGTGACCTTTATGTGCAGTCCAGCATTGGGTGTACGCCGAGAGCTAAGCTGCGCGGACGCACCCAACATCATTGCATTTAATGGCACTTTTAGCAGACGTCGATAATTGTTTTCACACTCATCATGTAACCGTGCCAAGTCTAATTGCTGTCTACCCATTTCAAAGAATGCCAATTTTTCACCTTCGGGCCAAAATTATTTATTACCGTTCCACGTCCATATTTTAACCCCATGATAAGCATCTGTCTCACAAATTTTTGTGACGTAGCTCTAACCACTGCAAAGAAATAGTCACCGCAGCACTATTTAGGACTCCATCCGCTAGCGCTTGCATGGCTTCTTCATACGACCATATGTGCAATAAGATGTCTTCATTCTCAGTGTCTAAGCCAAAAACACCGTTTTTGTCTTGCAAGTCTGCTAAGCCACAAAACATGTGCATTTTTTCATTAGTGCCGCCGGCGCTGACCAAATACTCACAGATGGGAATCAACTCTTTTACAGTCAATCCAGCCTCCTCCTGTATCTCTCGGTGAGCGACATCAATTGGCGTTTCGCCCTGCTCTATCATTCCTGCCACTACCTCATACTGCCAGGGGCCCTGATTGTCATCTAGGGCACCTACCCGAAACTGCTCAACTAAACCGATTAATTGATTAGCCGGGTCATAAAGCAGAACGCCAACCGCAGCTACACGCTGAAATATCTCACGTTTGATAGGCCGACTCCAACCACCGCGAAAAAGTCGGTGACTTAAGGTGAATCGGCTTACTCTAAAAAAACCTTGAAATACTGTTTCACGAGACTCAATGCGAACATCCGACTGACTAAATTGGTGTTTTTTGACCATGTTAAAAGCTCTCATTTAACGTAAAAATTCTGGACATGGGCGATGCCAGTATTATCTAGATTTGCTACGGTTTGGCAGAAGCATAGTTTATCGGAAAAACGATGACTTTTTAAAGGCTGTTCAACAATGAAGGACAAATTAGTCGCTAACTTTGCCCAAGAAACAAAACATAGACGGAATAAGCAGTAACGCAAGTAATGCAGAGCCCATAACGCCAAAACACATAGCCCAAGCTAGGGTTTCAAAAAATTTGTCAAATAGCAGCGGTAATAACCCGCCCATTGTTGTTAAAGAGGTTGTTAGAATATGTCGTGTCGATCTAATAGTGGTCTCAACCAACTTACTTTTTGAGATCTGACCCATTTTGGCATCTTCATTTAGATGAGAAAGAACCACAATGGAATCATTAATCGCTAGCCCCGCAAGACCAACAATACCCACCAAACCAATAAAACCAAAATTTTGAAACCCTACAAACATGCCTAAAAACCCTAGGCCAACACACAAACTACCTACCAATAAAATAATACCGGCTTGGCGAAAGCTATTTAAAATCATTATTAGCGTCATAACGATCAAACCTAGGAACAGGAAAGATGTACTAAATAATTGGCCAAAGGATTCTGCTCTCTCTTCGGCCGCGCCTTGCTGTGCGAGGCTATAGCCTACCGGCAACGATCGCTCGAACGCCTCTAGCTCCTCTGCTACATCGTCCAAAACAGTGGATGCTAATTTTCCTGGGTAGACAGTTGCCTTGACCGAATTATTTCGCGAGCCTTGATATCGATTTATCTGGCTAATCTCGCTGGTATAAGAAACCTCAGAGAAGCTCTCAACATAGCCAAAGCCATCGGCACTGGGTATCGCTAATAGCGCCGTTTGGTTAATTTCTCTTGATTCAAGATTATTATTTTTAATTCTTATAGGGATTTCTTTATTGCCATCCAGCATAGATCCTACATAAAGACCCCTAGTAGAGGATGCAATTTCATAAAGTATATCTTTGGATGATTTAGATGAAAATGCCAAGTTAACTTCATCTAAATTTATTTGTAACCCAGTCACACTGGATGATTGGTCTGCCAACACATCACTTACTTGAGGTGATTTAACCAAAATCGATTTGAGCTCCTCACCCAATACTTTAAGGGTCTGGTTATCTTCACCAAAAATCGCAATTTTCACAGGAAATTCAACAGGTGGTCCACCAGTAAACTTAGCGACTCTGACTCTCACATCGGCATGATCTTTTTCTAATGCCTTGGCCAATTTCTCCAAGCTTGAGTCCATCTGAGAGTAAGAAGAGGTGAAAAACACACCAGTAGCGAGATTGTCTGAACCCTCGCCTGAGGAACCGCCTATAACATTATACAAAAGTCGCGGGAGACGCCTTCCAACCCACCACATGTCGCTATCAATATAGTCTTCGAGTAATACTTGATCTCGAATACTGCGGGCTTTTTTCTGAGTGGCATAAATCGATGCATTGGCATCAAGCTCGACCTCAATTTTGAACATATTCTTCCCTTGCTGTGGGAAAAAATCAGTGTCTAGAAAGCCGGCAGAAATGAACCCTAAAATGGGCAGTATTAGAGACAGCACCAGCGCTCTTCTCGGTTTGTGAAAAGCCCATATTAAAAACGCTTCGTAGTTAGTACGTAATCTTTGATGACTGAATCCTATATTTTTTGATTGATTTAAATTTAAAAAATTGGATTCTTCCATCGTTTTTAAAAGCACAGGAACTACAGTCAGTGCCAGAAATAATGACGAGGTTACAGCAAGTATTATTGTAATCGCCATATCACTGACGAATTCTGTACTTGCACCTTCACCCGCCGCCATGGGCATGAACGCTAAACCGGTTGTTACTGTGGCTGCGAGTAATGGAAGTGAAAGATGCTTAACTGATGCGTAAATCGCCTCTCTATTGACTAAATTTAGAGATTTACGGTACTTGTAATCCTCCACGACAATAATCGAATTATCAATCAATAGTCCCAGTGATAAAATAATTCCTGTTACCGATGTTTGATGCAGCGGTATCTGAAGTAAAGTACAGCCAATTAGAACCAACAAAATAGTCAATGGGACAACGGCACTTACAATCACCGCCGAACGAGGACCAAGTAGCAAATAACTTATAAACAGAACAATAAAAGTGGCTAGCAAAATACTTTGCATCAAAAAAGAGAACTTTTCTTTTACAAAGTCAGACTCGTTAAAAACTACCTCAAGTCCAATTTCGTCTGGTAAATTTTGTTTGAAGGCATCCGCAACTTTTAATACTGACTTTGAATATAAGTCTGTTCTCTGAGCAAACTTTCCTCGAACTTCAACAAATACAGAGGGTATACCGTTAAAGCTCACAAACTCAATAGGGGGGTCAGCGGCGAGTTTATCGACCGTGGCCACGTCTTCGAGTCTTATAATCTGATAATCCTCGGTTACGCTTAGTGGCAGTTTTTTTAAATCATTGGTCAAGGTAATATTGTCTTGAGCTTTGATTCGAAATTCGGAGCCTTGCCCAACAATATTGCCAATGGCTTGTTTACTGTCGTAATTATCAATCGCAATAGCGATCGACTGAATATTCATTCCAGCATCGGCCAATAGGTCTAAATTAGCGCCAATATAAATCTCTTCTTTAGCATCCCCATAAAGTAGTGCTTTCTCTGAATTCATTATGTTGGCTAGTTTTCTTTTAAACTGATTGGCTAACCGGGAGAGGATAATCATTTGAGGTTCGTCCTCACCTAACCACTGCAAAGCAAAGAGAACCGTTGTTGGAGGACCACTATGACTGAGGCTCATAGTAGTGCCACTTGGCACCAAGTCAGCGCTCCCACTTAATTTGTCTTCAATTTTTGCCCAGACCTCGTCAGTTTGTGCCTTACTGACTGATTCTTTGAGTTCAATACCTACTCTACTGATTCCAGATCGAGATATAGATTCTAGTTTTTTTATCTCATCAATTTCTCGTAGCTGAGTTTCAATTACATCGGCTATTTGAGTTTCAACTCTTTCGGGCGTCGCACCGGGCAGCACCGCCGTAACATCACCCCAACGTTCTGCTAACTGGGGATTCTCTTGCCGCGGTAATAAATCATAGGACAGTAATCCACCAACGATAATAAACAGCATTGCAAGGAGGAAAATTCTGGGCCTGTCTAGATAGAGATCAATAATTTTCCTCATTTGCTATCCAGAATAACTTGGCCTGCGGCAACTTTAGAAGCGCCACCAACAATCACCATATCACCTGTTTTCAGTGTCCCTGAAACATAGGCCATCGAATCTTCGATATGAATTAACTCAACGTATTCTTTCTGAGCCGTGCTCTCTGCTGACGCCGTAAAAACAGTCCAAAGGCCCTGCTCTGCTTGGGATAATGCGCTGAGTGGCACCCAAGCACCCCGCTTCAATTCTTTCACCTTTAAGACGAGCCTTGCCGTGGCACCAGGATTAAAAAATGTATCAAATGCGAAGATGCCCTCACGATTATTCGATCCTCGTGAGGACATTGGCGCTAATCTCGTTAGCCTAGCTTTAACGCTTTCTCCATCAATAATAAACGCGTATTTTTGACCCAGACTTACCCGATCAATTAATGATCTAGGAAGCGCAATCTTTGCTTCAACATACTCAGAGTCTAAAATTTCTAGGACCGGAATACTCATGTTAACAATCGAGCCCTCATCTAAAAATCGGCTCTGAATAATACCCGTATAAGGCGCGCGGATTTTAGTCTGTCTAAATTTTGTTGCTGCTACTTGGTGTTGCGCCTCAGCAATTAGAAATTTAAATTCTTCGTTTTCTAATTGCTGCTCTGAGACAAATTTTGCCTGGTCTAATGCTTTAGACCGCTCAAAGACCTTTTGAACCATAGCCAAATTAGCCTTCGCCTCATTTAAACGCGCCAAGGCCTCTGAATCCTCTAATTCAGCGAGTAAATCATCCTTCATGACCTTGTCGCCAATATCTACATGAATGATTTTAATTTTACCTGGCACTTCAAAGCCCAAAGTAGATTGTCTTTTAGGCACTATTTTTCCTGGCAACATTTTATTAATGCCATACTCTTCAACGACATTCACCGGATGAAGATCGACGTATTTTTCTGCAGAAACGGGTAATGCCAAAAAGGGTATCAGAACGAATAAAAGTTTTTTCATAGGATCGCTGCGTTATTAACTGTAATGTTTACAGTGAACACATTATAGGTTAAAATTTGGCATGTCAACTTAGAAATAGTCTGGTAATGCAATGCAATATCACCACGGCAATTTAAAACAAAATTTGATTGATTGCGCTTACCAGTGGATTTCCACTCATGGTATTGATGGCATCAGCCTAAGAAGTATTGCTAAGATATCTAACGTATCTCAAACAGCGCCCTATCGACATTTTGATTCTAAGGAGCATCTGTTGGCCGAGGTGGCAGTCTTAGGTTTTAAGAATTTCTCCAAAGAGATGGGAAAACATGAAGCGTCGGAAAGCCCGACGACTGATTTAGTAAAATGTGGCGTTAGCTATATCGAATTTGGATTGAGCAACGAACACATCATAGATTTGATGTTTAATTACCCGATCAAAAAAACTGACTTTCCGAATCTCTTAGCCGCTGCCGAACACTCCTTTGGAATGTTGCTAGGGACATTTAATCGTTTGCACCAACAAAATATAGACGCAACACAACTTAATAGTGTGGCACTGCATGCATACGTGCATGGGCTCCTAAGCATTATTCTCATCAATGAACGTATAGATAAATCTGCTACTAATACTTTTTATAAAGCATCATCGCAAATAAAGGGCAATCTAGAAAAGATGCTTACTAATTTTATAGAGAACTTAGATTTTTCGTAGCCGCTGGATATTGCCCAGTGGACGAGGAGTGGACTAGGAGTGACGCGATTCGCTTTAAAAAATCTTACAATACGGTGCCTCGCAATTTAATGGGACCGCCTAACTTATTAGATTGAGCGTTTTTGGTCATTTGGACCTGTTCGTTCGTACAACTGAATATCGTCAGTAGTTTAAGACAACAACCGTAAGGCCTCTTGGTTCATTGCACCGTCAACCAATAGAGATTAAATACGTTGATTTATATTGAATGTGCTTTAGATAATGCTGTTGAATCTATAATCGTCGATGATAGCGTCTAAGATAAATCAAACTGTCATGCACAATACTCAAGGCAAGTCTGATAAAATATTCGCCCACCGCGGCCACAATGAAAATAATAATGGAGTTTGTATGTTGAAGGTAAGACAAGGATTTTTAACCCTTTGTAGTGTTCTTTTTATATCTCAGGGTAGTGCTGCAGATTCTTTAACCGATATTTACGAGCTAGCGCTACAGAGCGACCCGACCTTACGTGCCGCGCGCGCTAACTTTCAAGTCGGTAAAGAAACGAAAAATATTAGCCGCGCCTATTTACTGCCGGTTATTTCGGCTTCAGCAGATTTTACGCAGTCCGAAAGGAACAGTGAGTCCTCTCAGGTATATTCGTTTATCCAAGAGGATCCTTTTTTAAGTAAGAGCCTCTCTGATACAGACACTACATCTTATGGTGTATCGCTTACCCAAGCTATCTTTGATATGCCTGCCTGGTACAACTTCCAAAGCGGTAAAGCACTCAGTAGAAGTGCCAGCGCGCAGTTTGCCTCTGACCAGCAATCTTTAATTTTGCGCGTAAGTAATGCATACCTTAATACGTTACGAGCCTTCGATAATAATGAAACTAGAAAAGCGGAGCAACGCGCGATTCAGCGACAATTAGAGCAAACTCAAGAACGGTTTGAAGTCGGCTTACTGCCCATTACTGATGTGCATGAGGCTCAAGCTGTGCGTGATGACGCATTGGTCAATAGTTTAGAGGCGCAGGGTGCGCTCAATATTGCGTTTGATGCCCTGCAGGTGCTCACGGGTAAACGGCATACTTCCTTGTCCGGTTTGACTGACGGTTTTATGGCTGTGAATCCAGAACCACTGGACAGTCAAGATTGGGTATCTTTTTCCCTCAACAATAATTATCAGTTGAAGGTTGCTGAACTAGGAAAAGATGCTTCTTATAATCAAGCCAAGGCTGCTACCGCGCAGCTCTATCCAAAGATAACTGCCAGCGCTCGTTACACAGACACTGATACAGATGGAACACAAGTAAGCTATCTGCCGACCCCAAGTAGCTCTGGCGTTTCATCGCTAAGTGATGGTCACAGCTTTGGGCTTTCATTGAGTATGCCGATTTGGGCAAGCGGTATAAATGCTGGAAGACGGCAAGCCAAGCAGCGCTCTATTGCGGCAGTTGAGAACGTCGAAATCGCCAAACGTAATACGGTGCAGACAGCCCGCAGCCGCCATCAATTAGTTATTACCAATGCAGCTCGAGTGAAGGCGCGCAAGCAAGCAATTATCTCGGCGGAAAGTGCTCTTGGAGCCACACAAGCGGGCTATGAAGTTGGCACACGCAACATTGTAGATGTCCTTGCGTCTCAACGCTCTGTCTTTCAGGCTAAGCGAAATTATGCGAATGCTCGCTATGACTACATTTTTGCCATGATGGGTTTAAAAGAGGTTGCGGGGCAACTTTCTCCCGACGATATTTACCAGCTGAATGCCTGGTTAGATCCAAGTTTGTCGGTGACTAAATAACCTGCTCAATCACTCTGATCAATCTGCCCAAAGCGCCACGGTTAGCTTCTGCAACCTGGCGTGCAGAAGCGCTCATTGCTTGGCGAGCATTAACGTCCTGAAGTAATAGGGTGCATTGCGCCGCCAACTCATCACTGTCTTGACAGACCAGCATCCCGCCGCCTTCAGTGAGTAACTCTGATGCCTCAGAGAAATTAAATAGGTGTGGACCCGTTAGTACTGGTACGCCCCATGAAGCCGGCTCAATCACATTGTGACCACCCGTTGGGACTAAACTACCACCCACAAAGGCAAGGTCACTGGCCCCATAAAAAGCCATCAACTCACCCATGCTATCCCCAATTAATATGTCGGCATCCGCTGTTGATACATTATGGCTGCGTCTAACTGTGGTAAACCCTGTTTTTTGACAGAGTTGGGCCACCGAATTGAAGCGTTCAGGGTGACGTGGCACTACTACTAAAAGTAAGGATTTCACCTGCATTTTTATTTTTGCGAACGCCGCTAAAATTAATTCATCCTCACCTTTATGCGTGCTCGCAGCTAGTAGTATTGGTCTATTAGCCGAACCCCTCCAATCCTCATTTAGTTGAACCGCCTTGGCTCGAAAACCCTCATCAAGGTGTAGATCAAACTTGATATTTCCCGTCACCACTGAGGCACTTGCCGGTAACCCTAAGCCATGAAAACGTTCGGCATCATCGGTATGCTGGGCGGCAACGGTGTGCAGACTTTTTAACATTGGCCTAACCATAGAGCTAATACGCTGATACCCTTGTGCAGACTTTTCAGACAACCGAGCATTCGCCACAATCACTGGTATACCCCGCTGCTTGCAGGCGGCAATGGTATTAGGCCAAAGCTCTGTTTCCATAATGATCAGTACCTTTGGCTTAACCCGACTTAAAAATCGCGCAACGGCGTCAGGAAGGTCATAGGGTGCATAGCTGTGCTCGACCGAATCACCAAATATCGATAGCACACGATCTGAACCTGTTGGTGTCATGCAAGTAATAAAAAGTTTATGGTCAGGAGATTTTTCTTGTAATGCTCTAACTAGTGGCACCGCGGATAAGGTCTCGCCAACAGAAACTGCGTGCAACCAAATAGTCGGAATATCTAAATTAGATTTATGGCAGAAACCCAACCTTTCTGACCACCGCCTAAAATAGTTCGGTGACTTCAACCCACGCCACAGTAACCGCAAGGCTATAACGGGCAATAGGCAATAAAACATCACTGAATACAGAAATCTAACCATACAAATTACGAATATCCTTTAACCACTTCGATTCAACACTATGTTTAATCCACTCAAGTAAAGGTAACGCTATTAAATTTAAACTACCCAGCTACTGGATTCAACCAGCCTTTATACTTCGCATTTCCACCTCGAACCAAGTCAAAGTAGGCCGCTTGAAGTTTTTCCGCGACGGGGCCACGCTTGCCACTGCCGACAATACGTCCGTCATACTCGCGTATCGGAACCACCTCCGCTGCGGTACCAGTGAAAAATGCCTCATCACAGATATATACCTCATCTCGAGTAATACGCTTTTCCCGAACTTCGATACCATAGTCAGCAGCTAAGTTGAAAATAGTATCTCGAGTAATGCCGTCAAGACAGGAGGTTAAATCTGGTGTATAGATCACACCATTTCGAACCATAAAAAAGTTCTCACCACTACCTTCAGCCACATATCCCTCATTGTCGAGTAACATCGCCTCATCGCATCCAGAGTCTAAAGCCTCGCGAAGCGCTAACATTGAATTTATATAATTACCACTAGCCTTGGCTTTGCACATGGTGATATTCACATGATGCCGAGTATAAGAAGACGTCCGCACTTTAATACCCGCTTCCAGAGCTTCAGGAGACATGTAAGACGGCCATTCCCAAGCCGCTATGCCGACATGCACCTTTAAGTCTTTTGCCCGCAAACCCATACCTTCTGACCCTAAAAACACCAGCGGACGAATATAAGCTTCTTTAAGATTATTAACTCTGACGACTTCACGATGAGCCGCATTAATTTCATCCTGACCGAAAGGGACTTCTAGATGAAGTATTTTCGCTGAGTTAAACAGACGCTTTGTATGATCCTCAAGACGGTATATGCAAGTGCCCGAAGCACTATTGTGATAGGCACGTACGCCCTCAAAAACAGCTAACCCATAATGCAGTGAGTGCGTCAGAAAATGGGTTTGCGCATCGCGCCAATCGACCATCTTTCCATCCATCCAAATAAAACCATCGCGATCTGCAAATGACATTTAACGCTACCTCTCATTAATTAATGTTTCAGCTGCTGCTGCACTGTCGGCTTGGTCGTACACAAAGAGCACTTGAACTTTCCTATTGGTACATTGATCCATCACCAAACAAACAAAATAATTCTTTATTGATACATTTAAGTATCTAGTTACTTATTTTTACGGTGTGAAGTGTACCACCCTAAACATCCAACATCGCCTACAGTAGGGGTCTCATAGGTAAATTAAATTGAACCACAAATTAAATATAGGTGATAGTTCGATCTGGGACGCATAATTGATAATTATTGCGAATTTTGGCGACCAATAATTGTTTTGTTGCCAAAAACGTATTTTACGTCCGAATATCTGATCTGCCTGTGCAAACAGAATCCAAATTGGAATAAATAGCCCATATGGCCAATTATTTACCCCCAAAATAATCTTTTAAGTAACCTTAACAGCCTCGGTTGCTTATAATTGCACGATGAATGATAAAAACTACGTTGATTTCTTTAGACAGACTTCCCCTTACATACATGCCCATCGTGGTAAAACTTTTGTTATTGCTATTTCCGGCGCGGCGATCTTAGCGCCCAACTTTCATAGCATGGTCCACGATATTGCTTTATTACATAGCCTAGGTATGCGGATAGTTCTTGTACATGGCGCACGGGCGCAAGTTGATCATAGACTTCAGCTCTCAAATATGAGCGTTGCATTCACTCAACCTACTCGTGTAACCGATTCAGAAGCAATGCAATGCGTTAAAGAAGCTGTTGGCAGTACTCGGTTGACCATCGAGTCTGAGCTTTCTATGGGGCTTCCAAATTCTCCTATGCATGGCGCTCATATACGTGTGGTTGGTGGCAATTTTATTACGGCTCAGCCCATCGGAGTGCAAGACGGAGTTGATTTCCAACTCGCAGGCCAAGTTCGGGGTGTTGACAGCGACGCTATCGATCAGCAGTTAGCAAGTGGATCAATGGTGCTAATTTCACCGATTGGCTTCTCGCCCACCGGTGAAGCGTTTAATTTAAGTTATCAGGATGTAGCTAGCCATGTTGCTATTGCCCTTAGTGCAGAGAAGCTGATTCTAATTAGTCAGGCTGGCGCGCTTAATGATAAGGACCGGTTGCTGCGTAGTTTATCGTTAGCTCAGCTGGCAGAGCTACAAGAGACTCTCAAAGACCCAGAGCATACTGAACTTCTAGGCACTGCATCAATGGCTTGCTATGGCGGTGTCGAGCGCGTTCATTTAGTGGGTTATCAAGAAGACGGCGCATTGCTCAGGGAGCTATTCACCCGAGAAGGGAGCGGTACGCTGATCATGAAAGAGTGTGCGGAAGTTATTCGTCCCGCCTCAATCGAAGATGTCGGTGGTATTCTTAGCCTCATCACACCTCTTGAAGATCAATCAATTCTCGTGAAACGTTCTCGCGAACTACTTGAGACCGAGATTACCCGCTTTAAGGTAGTGGTACATCCAGAGGGACTGATTATCGGTTGTGCAGCTCTCTACCCTACAACCGATTCAGCAGTGGGCGAGGTCGCCTGCGTGGCGATCCATCCCGAGTTCCATAATCAAGGTATTGGCGCGCGTTTGCTCTCTGAAATTGAAAGCGATGGACGAGGAAGAGGGATGAACGAACTGTTGGTAATGACCACAACTACCGCACATTGGTTTCTTGAAAAAGGCTTTAATGAAGCGAACATTCGAGATCTCCCTGAAAATAAACAATCTATGTATAATTACCAGCGAAATTCACGAATATTTTGTAAAGCAATTTAACGACCACGCAGAGATATACAACTCTGCACCGCCCATTTGATTGATAAGACCATAGCAAGAGAATAGAAAATGCCTAAATATCGCTCCCATACAACCACCCAAGGCCGAAATATGGCTGGTGCACGTGCTCTTTGGAGAGCAACTGGCATGAAAGATGGTGATTTTGATAAACCCATCATTGCCATCGCTAACTCTTATACTCAGTTTGTACCTGGACACGTTCATCTGAAGGACATGGGTGATATTGTAGCCGGAGAAATCGCAAAAGCAGGCGGCGTCTCAAAAGAATTTCATACTATTGCTGTGGATGATGGTATCGCCATGGGTCATGACGGCATGCTCTATTCTCTACCCTCGCGCGACCTAATTGCCGATTCAGTCGAGTACATGGTTAATGCGCACTGCGCGGATGCACTAGTGTGCATTTCAAACTGCGACAAAATAACCCCCGGTATGCTGATGGCCGCTATGCGTTTAAATATTCCGGCTATCTTTGTCTCTGGAGGTCCAATGGAGGCTGGCAAAACCAAACTAGCAGACCATAAGCTTGATTTGGTAGATGCCATGGTCATTGCAGTTGATGATAGCGCCAGTGACGAAAAAGTAGCGGAGTACGAGCGCTCGGCTTGTCCAACCTGCGGATCCTGTTCGGGTATGTTTACGGCGAATTCAATGAACTGTCTGACTGAGGCCTTAGGGCTATCATTACCCGGTAATGGAACAGTTCTAGCCACTCACTCGGATCGCCGTGAACTTTTTCTGGAGGCTGGGCGAACCATTGTTAAACTAGCAAAAAAGTATTATGAAGAAGATGATGAGTCAGTTTTACCACGCTCAATTGCCAACTTCCGTGCTTTTGAGAACGCAATGACCCTAGATGTTTGCATGGGTGGATCTACTAATACTATTTTGCACCTGCTCGCTGCCGTACAAGAAGCCGGCATCGATTTTAATCTATCTCACATTGATCAACTCTCCAGACGGGTGCCTCAATTATGCAAGGTGGCGCCAAACACTCCAGAATACCATATGGAAGATGTTCACCGTGCTGGCGGCATCATGGGTATCCTTGCTGAACTTGATAGAGCGGGGCTCATTCATGGCGATTTGCCAACTGTACACTCTTCGTCGCTAAGAGAGGCTCTGGATAAGTGGGACGTCGCAGGTAGACCTAGCGAAGCGGTAAAGACTTTCTATAAGGCAGGACCGGCTGGAATACCGACACAAACGGCGTTTAGCCAAAGCACTCGTTGGCCGTCTGTTGATGCTGATCGGGCTAATGGGTGTATTCGTAACTTGGAGAATGCGTTTAGTTTAGAAGGGGGCCTAGCCATTCTTAAAGGCAACTTGGCTCCGGATGGTTGCGTTGTCAAAACATCTGGCGTCGACGAATCAATCCATGTGTTCGAAGGCCCTGCTTTTGTTATTGAAAGTCAGGATGCCGCTGTGGCCGCTATCCTTAATGATGAGGTAGTTGCCGGAGATGTGGTAGTCATTCGCTATGAAGGCCCTCGAGGAGGTCCTGGTATGCAAGAGATGCTATATCCGACCAGCTACATTAAGTCAAAGAACTTGGGCAAGGCCTGTGCACTTGTCACCGATGGTCGCTTCTCTGGTGGCACATCTGGACTTTCCATTGGCCATGTCTCTCCCGAAGCTGCAGCCGGAGGAACCATTGGACTGGTTAAAAATGGCGACAGAATTAAGATCGACATTCCCAATCGCACGATTGATGTGCTCGTGTCAGATGAACAACTAGAGGAGCGTCGTCAAGCGCAAGATAAGCTCGGCTGGGAACCCACAGAAGACCGACCAAGAAACGTCACCGCAGCACTCAAAGCTTATGCAAAACTTGCTACGAGCGCCGATAAAGGCGCTGTTCGAGACTTGTCACAACTTTAAAGCATAAGAGCTAAGGCAAATACGTCATCCACAAAAAAGCCCAGCATTTGCTGGGCTTTTTTGTATTACTAACTAATATAATTCAAAGAACCTAGGCTTTGCTGCATCCAGGAACTGTAGCACCTACATCACGCAACCTCTGCAGCCGACTACCTTCGGCATTGGCAAACTTAATCCACTGAGCAGGATAGCGCTTGGCCTTTTTTGTTTTAGCCGTCTTGACAGAATCTTTGAACGCCTTAACAGCGTCTTTATAGCAATGCAGATTGATCAGCGCACTGCCCATCGTGGCATAGTTAGTCGACGTATTTTTGATCTCACCTTTCTTCGCCGCCTTCTTAGCAGCCCTATACGCCTTTTTGTCATTACCTAAATCTAGATAAATAGAGGCAATGCGTGACTGAATTTCACCAGTATCAGAAAACTTAGACGCACTCTCAAAGGCCTTTAATGCATTTTCAAGATTCTTTGACTGCGCCCAAGCCTGACCGAGTACTTCAAAGTTCTTAGCATTCTTTTCTATGATCTTATCGCTCATGCCTTTGTCGATTATTCTCGCCGCACGATAAGGGACTTCTGCACCCAGATACATGTACGCCATACTCATCACTTGACTCTCGGTAGTCATTTGATCGTTCATGTAAACCATTTCAGTGGCAACGAGCTGGTCAGTCTCTCGCTCTTGAGAACCGTACATGCCACCTAATTGCTTCCAGTAAGTCCACTTAGGATAATGGGTCACTAGCTTCTGCAGGATAGAGGTGACCTTTTTTAGATCATCCTTCTCGTAATAAAGGACCCTTTGAAGAGACCACATAGATTCCTTCGGAAGGATCGCCTTAGCTTCAGCCTCGGCAATAGCAATCTCCACCATCGCAAGTGCATCTGCTTTGCGTTCTAACTGATAGTAAAGCTGTGCAAGCAACATCCGAGCATCAGCGCCTATAATGATCGCTGCGTCAATCCAAATTTCCATCTCTACGACGGCTAAAGCATATTCCTCTTGCATAGCGTAGAACTGGGCTAGGGTGTAGCGCGTGTCCAACTTTAATTCTGGGGGGGTACCAACACCATCTACCACAAGCCGGTAATAACGGATGGCGCCTTTAAAGTCATCTAACGAATAAGCCACATACCCGAGGATATTCCACACCTGGGTTTTTTCATAATCTGAACTACATGCCTTAGGACGCGCGTCAATATCGAGCAACATCTTTTTCGCTTCTTGCCAAAACGGGTTTACGTCGACGTTCTCTTCAGCTTCTGTAGCCATCGACAACGGGCCCTTCTCACCTTGGACTCTATCAAGCGCTTTACCGCAGCTTTTACCGACAGATTGGCGCTTGCGCGTTTTAACATCTTTGTACTTAGGCTCTTTTTTCTCTGCTGCAAAAACAGTATTTGCTAATACAGACTCTGGTGAACCTATAGAGACAAGCATTGGCATAACGAACACCATGCCCAGCACTGCGACTAAGAGCTTTAAGTTATTGACCATCATGAACTCCTTATTTAGCCATCTGGAAGGTGAATTTATAAAGCACATTAGGCACTTCTTGCCCAACGCCGTCTACCACTCGGGGATTATATTTGAGCTTCAATGCAGCCTTAACCGCAGCGCGCCCAAATCCCCAACCTTCTGGAAATTCTTCTATCATGACCGGATCACGTACACCACCAGTCGTCGTAATAATCACTTCAACTACGGCATATCCCTCTTTCCCTCGTGTCTGGGCACGTCTTGGATACTGCGGTTGAGGAATATAAACCGGAATATAATCCGAATCCCTTGAGAAACTACCAAGTCCTACCTGCAGATTGCCGCCAACTCTCGGCGCAGCCATATTCACCGCATTATCAGGAATATCGAAATCTTGAGTTTCCTCAGGAATCTCTGGTGGCGGCGTTTCTGGCTCATCGGGTTTCTTGACGTTCGTCTCTTTGGCGTTTTCAGTTAAATCCCGATCAACATGAAGAAAATCAGGGATTTTGATCATCGCGCCTTCGTCTAGCTCTTTGCTACCAGAGTCGATCAACTTATACATTAAGATGATCAATGCAAAAGTAACCAGCATTCCTAGCGCAGCAGATATTCCTACTCTAATTACAGCCATACTATTAACTCAGTCTGTTTCTACAGAAATGGCCACCGGAGCAATTCCGATATCGCGAGCGATATCCGCTACCTTGGCAACCGATTCAATGTTGGACTCATTATCGGCTTGGATAACCATGCCGCCCTTTGGATTTTCATTAAATAATCGAGTTAAGTTGATCTTCAATGCAGTGGGTTCGACCCGCTTTTTGTCAATCCAAAATTCATTTGTATCTGTTACCGCTACCAAGATACCGACTTTCTTATAAGAAACGTCTGTCTCAGTATCGATTTTATTAACATCCGGTCCTGGAAGCTTAATAAAAGTGGCAGTAACAATGAAAAAGATCAACATAATGAAAACCACGTCAAGCATAGGAGTCAGATCAATAGTCTGTCCCTGCTCTTGCGATTTACCTCTTCTATTGCGCATATTTAATTCTCATTGGTGTTGATTCTGGACCACTAATTTATCAGTGGTCCATCGTCAAGTGATCTTCAAGGAGGTGTTTTTCCTGCTCAGCGACACGTTCGATATAAGTCATGCCAAACACTCCAGAAAGCGCAGCAACCATACCCGACATTGTCGGAATAGTTGCTTGTGAAACACCGCCTGCCATCGCTTTGGCATCTCCGCCTCCGGTAAACGCCATAACGTCAAATACCGTTATCATTCCGGTGACAGTACCTAACAAACCGAACAGCGGCGCAATTGCGACGAGTGTCTTGATCATCATCATGTTTGTGTCAATTTCAATACTCACCTCAGATATCAACTTCTCTCTGATCTGATGAGCATGCTTTGACTTACGTTCTTTGCGTGCTTCCCATGCATCAAGCGCGCGCTGAACTTCTACACTGACACTAGACCGCAGATACCACATTCGCTCAAAAATTAGGGTCCACATAAAGAACAAGAGGATGACAATGGCCCAAAGGACCATGCCACCTGAATCCATAAATTTACCCATCTCCGCGATCGTATCAACGAAAAACATCTTAGCGGCCCTCTACTGAACCAGCCACAATGCCAGCACTCTGCTCTTCCAGAACGTGGAGGATACGTTGTGCCTTACCATTAACTAATGTGTGCATCAATACAGTTGGGATAGCAACAACCAGTCCTAATACTGTCGTGATCAAAGCTTGAGAAATACCGCCTGCCATCGCTTTAGGGTCGCCTGCACCGAATAGAGTAATCATCTGGAATGTAATGATCATACCGGTAACTGTTCCTAAAAGACCCATCAGGGGTGCAACCATAGAGATAACCTTCAACAGATTAAGCCCTGCTTCAATTTCTGGTCGCTCTTTGAGCACCGCCTCATGGAGCTTCAGCTCAAGTGACTCTGGATCCAGACCCGCATTATCAATACCGACTTGGAGTACTCTACCCAGTGGGTTAGTAGTATCCGAAGTACCAGATTGTAGTTGCGCGCTTACCTTGCTAGACATACCCATCAACACAACGAAGCGCCAGATAGCCAGGATAACGGCGAATACAAATACTGCAGTAATGACATATCCAACGATGCCACCAAAGTGCCAGCGTTCGATCAATGTAGGCGTATTAATAAGTGCTCTTAGCAGCCCACCACCGAGTGGTCCTGATGGATCAAGCCCCATTTTAGTAAACCCAGAGGCTGCTTCTTGAAGATCTGCAGCGTTAGATTGGTGGCCAGAAGGCTGGCGAGCTAGCTCAGAAACCAAACCGGATTTGGGGCTGTACTCTAGGTACATTCCGTCAGCAACCAGGTTGTATGTACCAACCCGAACTACTTCCATCTCAGCTTGTTCACCGTTAGCCAATAACACCGAGCGATTGAACTTCACTACACGTGAGCTTTCAACCATTTCACGCTGCTGCTCATACCATAACTTCTCAATATCTTCGATAGACGGTAGCCGTGTGTCACTGCTCATTTTCGCAATTAACTCATCTAGAAACTCAGTTCTACCTGGAATTTGAGCACTAACGATCGACTGATTAAGGTTCGCTCGAATATCACCAGCAGCACCCGTTAGGTGGCCAAACAGCTCTTTCAGAGAACCGAGACGCTTGTCTCGCTGCTCGCGCAGCTTGGCAATCTCAATATCATTATCACGAATCGTCTGCTCTAGACGATCTGACCGACGCTCTTCGTTAGCTTTTGAAGTCTGAGCATTCTTTAACAATTGACCCTGTTTGCGCTGATCACTCTTAAAGGCAGCTTCGCGACCTCTAGAGTCCGCAGATTCAGAGATAGAAGAACTTTCAATCATCTGTAACAATTCATCTAAGCTCTTAGCGTCTTGCGCTACGGCTGGCATACTGATAGCAGCTACAGCAACAAAGGCTGCAAAAATGTTAACCATGTTAGTTTTCATTGTGCTACCTCCGGCGCTGTAATGGGCATTTCTATAACGTCCTGCGGAATTATTTTCTTCGCCATTCGAATCCCTTGATCAACGGGTCGACGATACTCAGACCCTAGGGTCTCCCAAGATCCAGTCGCCTTATTCCAAGCGCCTGTTTGAGATTTGTCTTTAGTCTGATACATCAAAGCAACACGGCCAATTCGAAGCATTTCAACCTCAACCTCGGAACCGTTGGAGTTAATATCAACCATATCGCGATATGATTCTAGAGACAGACTGTACTCTGACTCAATGTCATAAAGCTCTAGGATTTGTCGGAATTTTTCTGCGGCTGAGAATCTGGCGCTGTCCAAATTAGTATTTAAATTAGAGACCGCGTCAAGACGCATCTCTTTCTTAAAGGGCATATCCAGAGCAACAAAGTCTTCCAAGCCTGCAAGCATAGTAACCATAAGAGGGGAAACGCCTCTCTCGATTACGGTAGCATTAGCAATCGACTCTTTTAACTCAGACATCATCTGCTTCTGACTGTCAATCTGACGATCTAACTGAGAGTTGTATACTCGCAGCGATTCGATTTGCTTGTTGACTTGTTTGAATTCTTGCAGAAGGCCATCAGTTTGATCTGCGATACGATCAACTTTAGTCTGCGACGTTTTAGCTGATTGAACCTTGACGGCTCCAGCTTTTAACACATCGTTCACTTCAGCCGCCTGAACTGCAACTGCAGTCAGACCACCGAAAAGAGCGCCGATAAGTGCCAGTGCTTTTAGTGGTTGCTTGTTCATAGTTCCCTCAATTTGGATCTACCGGTTTAATGATTCAATGGTACTTTAAGAAAGTACCTTATTTCGAAAAAATCTCGATCTTTTTGTTTCGAGAGGTCTTTTTAACAGCCTCAACATTCAGAAGCAATTGGCCTGTACATAAAATGTGACTTTAGACACACAAGCTTTGCATTTGTTACCTTAGGTAACGTTTCAGCACAGCTTATCTCTATTAAATCACGTGTTGAGCTAATCTAGCCATTAGGGCCCTTTTTATTACAGTAAAAATAGTCGTTTTTTAGTATCAAGAGTTAACGGGGTGATAATAAAAGCGTCATACTTCGTGCCGATCTAAAACTACAAATTGATAACTATAACTACCGGTAACTTTAGGTAGCTGGACACTCGTGCGTTGCCATTGCTTATTATCAATGGTCGGGAAAAAAGCGTCTCCTGCAATCTCCGTATCTACTTCTGTGACATAAAGGCGATCAGCCACTGCAATTGTCATTCTATAAATTTGCTCACCCCCAATAACCATGACTTCATCAACACCACTGTCTGCGCAAGCTTTGCGGGCAAGCGACAACGCATCATCCAAAGAAGTAGCTACTTCTACTCCAGGAGCGCACCAACTAGCATCTCTTGTAATGACAATGTTAGTCCTACCAGGCAGAGGGCGTCCGATCGAATCATAGGTTTTGCGGCCCATGACTAGTGGTTTACCCATGGTCACTGATTTAAAATATTGAAGGTCATCAGGCAAATGCCATGGCAACTTATTATTAAGGCCAATGACTCCGGTTCTACTAACCGCAACAATTAATGACATTTTCATAACTCTAACCTTCTTAGACTGCAACTGGCGCCGAAATAGGCCCATGAGATTGATAGTTTTGTAATTCAAAATCATCATAAACAAAATCAAATAAACTGGTCACTTGTGGGTTGATCTGTAAAGTGGGTAGGCTAAAAGTGCTGCGCGACAGCATTTCATCAACCTGATTCATATGATTAGAATAGAGATGCGCATCACCAAAAGTATGCACAAAATCTCCCAATTTTAAACCAGCAACCTGTGCGATCATCATTGTGAGCGCAGCGTAGGACGCTATATTAAACGGCACACCAAGAAACACATCCGCACTCCGCTGATAAAGCTGACAACTTAAACGGCCCTCGACCACGTAAAACTGAAAGAGACTGTGGCAAGGTGGCAACCCTGACTTAATCATGACGGGGATATCTTGCGGGTTCCACGCAGACACAATAAGACGACGTGAATCTGGGTTAGACTGAAGATCGCTCATGAGCTGAGATAACTGATCAACGCCGCCGAAATTTCGCCACTGCTTTCCATAGACTGGCCCAAGGTCGCCATACTTATCAGCGAAATCTTGATCAGTAATAATCTGTTGAGTGAACTCGCCCATAACCTCACGCCACTCCTCCGAATACTTAACCAGATGTTTATCCTGGCCTGTCTCACGCAACCAGCTCTGATAGGGCCATTCATTCCAAATACCCACACCATTCTCGAGTAAATATCTAATGTTGGTATCACCTCGAATAAACCATAGCAGCTCATGCAGAATAGACTTTAAATACACTTTTTTACTGGTGAGGAGAGGAAATCCATCAGCCAAATTAAAGCGCATTTGATGCCCAAAAATACTAACCGTTCCAGTACCAGTACGATCTTCTTTTTTAATTCCATGATCGCGGATATGTCTAACTAGATCCAAATATTGCTGCATTAGGAGCTCCCTACTGTGGACTGACCCATCATGCTGCGAATGGATGCGCGCATAAACCAAAGGCCCAACAAAACCATTGGAATACAAAGCGTTTGCCCACGTGTCATCCAGTTAAATGACTCTAATAACGCTGATTGCCCTGCAAATTGGGTGTCTGGTTGGCGGACAAATTCGATCATAAAACGGAAAGCCCCATAGAGTATCAGGAACAATCCGGTGACTTCTCCATAAAGGCGAGGCTTACGCGCATACCAATTAATAATGAAGAACAATACCAGGCCCTCTAAAGCGGCTTCATAAAGCTGTGAAGGATGCCGAGCCAGTTGCTGCGGATCAGCCGGAAAGACCATAGCCCAGGGAACATCAGTGGAGCGACCGTAAAGTTCTTGGCCTATAAAATTGCCAATGCGCCCAAAAAATAACCCAGTTGGTACTAAAGGGGTCGCAAAATCGGCTAAGCTTAGAAAAGTGACCTGATATTTGCGACTGTAGATAAGCAATGACACAGCAACACCGATTAAACCACCATGAAAAGACATCCCTCCTTCCCATATACGCACCAACATGGTCGGATCAGCTAACCACTTGTCGGCGCTATAAAACAAAAGGTACCCCAATCGACCCCCTAAAATAACACCAAACGCACCGTAAACAATTAAATCCTCTACCTGAGTTTTTTTGACTGGCGACCAAGGTCTCTGGCTATTTCTCAAGGCCAAGAACCAGGCAAAAGCAAACGCCAAAAGGTACATAATCCCGTACCAATGAATTTTCATCGGGCCTATTGATAATGCCACGGGATCGATAATGGGATAAGTCAACATTGAGAGGGCGCTCCAGAAAGTTAAGGCTAATGATGATAACGGTTTATCCATGTTACTACCAAGAATGATAACGTCCTAAAGAATAAAAAGTTATACTAACGCGTATGTGTTTACTTGCCTTTGCTTACAACCACAATCTGGATGCGCCGCTAATCGTGATTTCTAATCGCGACGAATTCTATCGTCGTGAAACTCTGCCAATGCACTGGTGGCAAGACTGTGCAGTACTGGCAGGACGTGACCAACAAGCCGGTGGAACATGGCTTGGCTTATCAAAAAATGGCCGCTTTGCTGCGGTAACTAATTTTCGCGATATCCATCGTAATGGTATGGAAACAGGTAATCTGCGTTCACGCGGTGATTTGGTGACGGCATTTCTCTGTGCATCGGACGATGCTAATAGCTGGGCTGATGCATTAGTTGACACCTCTTCGGACTATGGTGCTTTTAACTTAGTTATTTATGATGGTCAGGATATGATTTATCTTAATAATCAAGGAGACCCAAAGCGAATATTAACCTCAGGGGTATATGCACTGAGCAATCACCAACTGGATAGCCCATGGCCAAAAGTAGATCATGCTCGTGAACAGCTAGTTAATGTTGTTACCCATCAGGCGATAGGCGAGCATTCTATTCCAGTATTACTAACGGCACTTTCCTTGGAAAAGACTTATGCCGCTGAACTATTACCAAATACTGGGATACCAGAAAACTGGGAAGAAACTCTCTCATCACCGTTTATTGTATCCGACGGATATGGAACTCGTGCGGCTACCGCAATTGTCATCTCTGGCGCAGGGAAGGTTAGCGTAGCTGAGCAGGGGTATGAAAACGGAGAGAAGCTAGCGTTTAATGCGTTTAGCTATTCTACGTTAGATCGTTAGCCTTGCACTTTTAGCAAACCGCTGCGGGCTTGCTACCCTAAGCAATTTGGATACTTCAGCGTGCTCAAGGGAATCAGCTAAAAAGTCTACAATCTCTTTAGAACTTGACATTTTTAATGCTCTTTTTGCAAGTACCTGAGCATCTTTACGAGTAACATTAAGAAGCATTGACTTGACCCTAAGCAAACTACTCGCACTCATTGAAAACGTTTCATAACCTAGCCCTAAAAGTACTACTGCACTGAGCGGATCTCCTGCCATCTCGCCACAGATACTAAGCTGACAGTCCACACCAACGGCTTGCTCATGAATCTGTTTCAGTGCCCTCAAAACACTTGGATGCAGACTATTGTAAAGCTCCGCCACCCTTGGGTTGTTGCGGTCCACCGCTAACAGATATTGCGTTAAATCATTAGTTCCTACCGACAGGAAGTCAACGCGACGACCAATTTCCTTTACCTGATAGACGGCGGCCGGCACCTCGATCATAGCGCCTATGAGAGGTCGTTTAAGTACGAACCCCTCCTCAATAGTTAGCTCCTGATAAACGCGATCAATTAGCTGAAGTGCCCTGTCAAGTTCTGGAATGTTACTAATCATCGGTAGCATAATACGCAGGTTTCCAATACCTTCACTGGCACGCAGCATCGCCCTAATTTGTACCAAAAATATCTCCGGATGATCCAAAGAAATACGAATTCCTCGCCAACCCAAAAAGGGATTTTCTTCTTCGATAGGAAAGTAAGGCAAGTCCTTATCTCCACCTATGTCGAGGGTTCGCATGGTTACCGGCCGCGGTGAAAAGTCAGTAAGCTGTTGTCGGTAAATAGTAATTTGTTCATCTTCAGTAGGGAAACTTGAACGCATTAAAAAAGGAATTTCAGTCCGAAAAAGACCGACCGCCTCAGCTCCACTTTGCAGTGACCTAGCCGTGTCTTGGCGCAACCCCGTATTCACCCAAAGAGAGAATCTCATACCATCCGGAGTATGGCAGGGCAGGTCTCGAAGTTTCTCAAGATCTTTAGTAAATAATTTTTCTTCCCGCTGTCGTTGCAGATAGTGGCGACGAACAGTTCGTGTTGCTCGACTAACAATATCACCGGTAGAGCCGTCAACGATAAGCTCTTGTCCATCAAGCTCTATCCACGGTAAGGCGACTGCCCCCATCACGGTAGGGATGCCAAGAGCACGACCAACAATGGCCATATGCGAGTTACTCGACCCTTTCAATGAAATGATCCCTACGAGCCGATTGACTGGGATATCCGCCAAAGCTGCTGCCGACAAATCTTCTCCCACTAATACAATACGCCGAGGCAGGGGGGCCTTCTCGCGATCCTTTGCCTGCAAGTAACCAAGGACTCGCTTACCTAAATCATTCACGTCCGCCGCTCTCTCTCGAAGGTACGTATCTTCCATCTTTTGAAATGTTCGCACATGCTTGAGAATTACACTACTCCAAGCAGTGGCGGCAACCTGGCCCATGTTAATAGAGGCTATGACTTCATTAAGTAATACTCGATCATCAAGTAAACGAATATATACATCAAAAAGAGCAAACTCCTCAGCACTGAGCTTGTCGACCAACCCAGCACCTAAATTTCGCATATCCCTCTTAGCGGCCTTCACTGCATCGCGAAATCGTTGTATCTCTGTTTTAGGGTCTTCAGTGAACCGTTGAGGAACTGTTTTTAGGTCGGCTTTATTGGTGACAAGCACTGCTCGACCAATCCCTACTCCCGGCGAGCTAGGGATACCCGTAAAGATCGCCTCTTTACTCTTACCACGCCCAGCCGATGCTAACTGGCGTAGAGCGCCAGTGGCCTCCGCATGAGCAATGGCTCCAGAGAGTTGTGCACATACGGTAACCACAAAAGCTTCTTCTTCGGAGGCAAAACGGCGACGTGTCTCCTGTTGAAGAACCAAGACTCCGAGGACCTTTCGGTGGTGAATGATCGGCACCCCCAGGAAAGAATGAAACGGCGCTTCACCAGTTTCCTCAAAGTAACTAAAGTTAGGGTGCTGGTCAGCATCTTGTAGGTTCAGTGGCTCTTCCTTTACCGCAACTAAACCGACTAAACCCTCTCGCATTGCAAGCCTTACTTTACCAATTGATTCCTGACGAAGACCCTCTGTAGCCATAAGGACATAGCGTTGGTCAGTGCCGTCAAATAGATACACCGAGCAAACCCCAGCACTCATAGCCCCACGAACTTCCTTTACGATAATGGAGAGCACTTCAGAAAGACTACGAGCGCTGTTGACCTCTTGAACAATAGTCCTCAATGAAGATAGCATCCCTAGACACCTCCAGACTGTTGCTCAAAGCGCATGTTTTTCTCAGAAAACTCCTGCAATGCATGACGGTAGACGTTACGCTTAAAAGAAACCACCGAGTTAACCGGATACCAGTAATTGACCCACTCCCAGCCATCAAATTCGGGCGTTCCAGACGTGTCAAAACGTACTTTTGAAGCATCTCCAACCAGCTCAAGAAAGAACCATTTTTGCTTTTGCCCAATGCATAAAGGTTTCGAATTTTTACGCTGCATTGACACTGGAATTCGATAGCGCAGCCATTTTTTACTACGCTGAATTATGCGTACATCTGAACGCTCCAGACCAACCTCTTCGTAGAGCTCTCGATAAAGTGCTTGCTCAGCAGACTCACCTTTATCAACACCACCCTGAGGAAATTGCCAAGCCTGCTGGCCAAGTCGTTTAGCAAACATGACTCTGCCGAGTCCATCACTGATAACAATAGCAATATTTGAGCGAAAACCGTCTTTATCAACCACTTTACGTCTGCCTCTAAGATTGCCTTGGTAAGACCTTCCATTGTTCCATAAACTAGGGTTTTCGGCAATTTTCTCTTGAGCGGAGTCACTTTGATCGCTATCCTGACTAACCACAGACCGACCTTGGTTAGATGATGCCCTTAGCAATTTTTGACTTAGACAACACGCTCATTGCTGGTGACAGCGATTATAGCTGGGGTGCGTTTTTAGTTGCCCAAAACAGGGTTGATCAAGTAGTTTACAAAACCATGAATGAAAAATTTCTTGCTGACTATGAAGCAGAAAATTTGGATATCTTAGCGTATCTTGCCTTTTCTTTATCGCCATTAATTGACATGCCTCCTTCGGATCTGGAGCAACTACATAGTAAGTTTATGGACCAAGTAATTCGGCCCATGATGCTGCCAAAGGCATTAGCGTTAATTGAAAAACATCGGGAGGCGGGCGATCGACTGCTCATCATTACTGCCACAAATCGATTTATTATTGAACCGATAGTACATTCCTTGGGTATTGATGAATTTTTAGCCACCGAACCAGAAACTATTAATGGTCGTATCACTGGCAAAATAGTCGGCACCCCCACTTTTCGTGAAGGTAAAGTGCAGCGTTTAAATACTTGGCTAGACGATAACAATGAGACACTAAGCGGGAGTTACTTCTACAGTGACTCGATCAATGATTTACCGCTCTTGCAAAAAGTAGCAAATCCTGTAGCCGTCGATCCAGATGAAAATCTACGCCAAGTAGCAGAAGAAAAAGGCTGGGATACAATATCTTTGCGTGATTAATTCTCCTCGATGGACAATAGATATTCAGCTCTGACTGATCCTCTAACACTGCTTTAATCTCAATGACTATGTCAGTAACTGGAGAGTAAATATCTGAAGGCGCTTTCACCGATTCAACTATGGAGATCTCGGAACTGATATTAATAATATGTATCGGTCTCAGCAAGCTCAACCTAAAAAACATCACCGTGAGTTGCCTGTGCATAGTCAGTACTACTTATCACAACAGCATCATTACTTTCAAAAAACTTTGCTGTTCTTTAAGTTATACCCTCGACACAATCCGTAGCTATTGCTACACTTTCGGTCCGTAGCCTATACTACTGTAGCCATAGCAAAATAAGGGCCTATGCAAACTTATTTAAGGAAATTTAAATCCATGCCAGCGTTAAAATCACTCATCGCCTCTTTTTTTATTATTACTCTGTCAATAACCCTCTCGGCAGACGAAATTGTTCTGGTCAATGGCGATATTCTTCAAGGTTTACAAACAGAAAGAACTGACTCTCACATTATTTGGAATTCAGATAACTTTGGCCCCCTGAGTATTGCCTTAGACCAGGTAGCTACAATAACCCCAGAAGTACTAAACCCGATAATAGCAGCAACAGCAGTTACCGAAGTAGCAGGTGATGGGGTATTAGAAGGTGCAATAGGTTTATCCGGTTTGCTTCGAAGTGGCAACGAAGATCGCGAAGAATGGGGTGCTGCAATTGATCTAGCATGGCGCAACAAGAATATAAGGCACCGAGGTGATATCCACTACCAGACACGTCGCGAAGGGGATGAGGCGGCAGAAAAACACTATGACATAGACTATGCTTTTGACTGGTTTTTTAGAGACAGTTGGTATTGGAGTAATAGTGCTTCTTTTGGCGCCAATGACGATCGTGGGATTGATCAGTTTTATACTGTGGGGAGCCTTATCGGTAATCAGCTGTGGGAACAAGACAGTGGGGCACTTTCCGTAGAATCTGGACTAACGTGGATCAGCGAAACATTTGCTGTGAGTACTCGAGACCAACGGTTCATGCGAGATAAAAAAGACGAAAGGCTAACGTGGAATTGGTCGGCGGACTATCGGAAAATAGTGTTTTCGAATATCGAATTTTTCCATACCCATCAACTTTTAGTCTCTGTTGAGGACGCAGATAATAGCCAGTTAAATACCGATATTGGCTTTGATTTCCCAATGATCGACAATCTCTTCACAGAAATTGCACTAAAGTGGGACTACGATAATCAACCTGTTGAAGGGTTCGAAAAAATAGACAGAAAAATTAGTGTTGGTGTAAATTATAGCTGGTGAGAATCTAGAGCCTAACCTCAATCGGTGGTTCATTTAGGGCTGCCAATTGTTCCCTTAGCGCAAGGATATGATCACTCCAGTAACGAGGTGAATCAAACCAAGAAAATGCGCGCGGAAAGGCAGGGTCTGACCAACGTCTTGCGATCCAAGCGCTGTGGTGCATGATTCTCAGCGTCCGAAATACTTCAATTAATCGTAATTGTCGATAGTCAAAATCATAAAATTCATTGTACCCTTTAACAATTTCAGCTATCTGAGCTGTCTGCTCCTCACGATCTCCAGACAATAGCATCCAAAGATCTTGGATTGCGGGTGCCATACGTGCGTCATCAAAATCAACGAAGTGAGGGTAATCATCGCGCCACAAAATGTTGCCCGAATGGCAATCACCATGTACTCGAATATTATTAACCTCTCCGTAATCAGCAAGAATTCGATCAATAGTTTTCAGTACATCAAGGGCCAAGGAATCATAAGCAGGACTCAATTCTTTGGGCATAAAACCTTTACTGATAAGTTCATAAGAGTTCCACCCAAAATTCTGGGTATTTAAAGTAGGTCGATACTTGAATGGCTGAGTTGCCCCAATTCCGTGAAAGCGACCCAATAACCGACCTAAAATAAATAGGTTATCTAGGTTGTCTAATTCTGGTGCACGCCCGCCTTTTCGCTCATACAGTGCAAATCTGAAACCCTCATGGTGGCTGATGCTCTTACCCTCACTATTAATCCAAGGACAGACAACTGGCAGTTCCTGTTCCTGCAATTGAAAGCAGAATTGATGCTCTTCAAATATCTGCTCATCAGTCCATCGATCCGGACGATAGAACTTTGCAATCATGGGTGTTTGATTTTCAATACCTATTTGATAAACCCGATTTTCATAGCTGTTAAGAGCTAAAAATCCGCCATCTGCCAAAAATCCTTGGCTCTCGACCGCATCGATTAATAAATCAGGCGTTAGTTTATCAAATGGATGGTTACCGCTTTTACTCATAAATTTTAGTCCAAACTTGGTTTTGCACGCATGTCTTTCTTTTTCCCATGCTGAGCTTTTTTGTCCATGCGCCTCAGTTGCGAGCCGCGTGTTGGTTTAGTCGGCCGCCTAGACTTAGCAACAAAACCGGCCGACTGCACAAGTATTTTTAGCCTAGACAATGCCTCTAGACGGTTTTTATCCTGACTACGATGACTTTGGGCCTTGATAATAACAACGCCATCCTTTGAAATACGCTGATCATTAAGGTGCAATAACCGCTGTTTATAAAAATCGGGTAATGATGATTGTTCAATATCGAACCGCAAATGAATCGCTGAAGACACCTTATTTACATTTTGTCCGCCAGGGCCCTGAGCGCGTATTGCCGAAAAGTCGAGCTCAGACTCTGGAATTGAAACATTACTAGAAATTATCAGCATTAATCACTAGGCTCAACAAATCGAAACCGAGGAACTTGTTGCCCATCAAAATCTACAAGTTCCTGAAACATTTCCAGCGGCCTCACCCACATGCTGTAATCTCCATAGAGAGTCCGGTAAACAACCAGCTCCTCACTCGTCTCGCTATGCGTTGCAACCTCTATAACTTGATAGAGATTTCCTTTGTAGTGTTTGTAGATACCTTTTTCAATCGTCACGCTGAAGTAACCTCTGTCTTACAACGAATGAGGTCTGACAATTCCAACACTAATTTATCGCCAACCTCCAATGGCCCGACGCCAGATGGAGTTCCGGTTAAAACCATATCGCCAGGTAGTAGAGTAAAAAATTGACTAATATACGCCAGCAACGGAAAAACCCGATTTAGCATATCTGATGTATTCCCATCTTGATGAAGCTGACCATTTTTATACAAGCGTATTTGTTGGTTTTGTAAATCTCCCACTATTGGTTGAGATATAAAAGCCGAGGACGGACAGGCACCATCGAATGCCTTGGCTTTTTCCCAGGGCAACCCTTTTTCTTTTAAATCTTGCTGGATATCTCGTAGTGTCAAATCTAAACTTAGCCCGACCCCAGCAATTGCCCCTAACGCTTCACTCTCATTACAGTTCGTTAGCGGTTTACCTATCAGAAGACTCATTTCAGTCTCAAAATGGCATTCGCCTAAAGCAGATGGAATTAAGATCTCGTCATCAATACTGGTTAATGCCGTACTTGGCTTGATAAATAGGACCGGCGAAGTAGGTAGTGGATTGTTTAACTCGCGCGCATGCGCTGCGTAATTTCTACCCACACAAACAACCTTCCCCAGAGGAAGATCTGATTTGTTCCCATCAATAATATGACTGTAGCTGTGCATCTAAAGATTCCATTTTTAATTGCTATTCTCGGTTTTACGCCCACCAAGAAGCCTTTGGGTGTTAAATAGTCAGAGTTTTGTTGTCGTTAAGATAGATTGCTCCTTTGGCTATCCGATATACCAGCCAAATAGTCACTAGAGCTCCAGTAAACCAGCCAAGAAGAACGATCCATGTCAGAAGCGCAATAATGGTCCATAGCAGTCCAAACCAGAAGGTATTGATTTGCCACCGAAAGTGGCCCTCTAGCCAACTCCCTCGGACATCGTCTCTTTTGATATAGTTAATAATAACGGCGGCAATTGCCGTGAGTCCACCGCTGACAAAACCTAGTGCTAGCAGTATATATATCAACATAGTTACGTTTTTGTTGCTCGATTCTTGCTCTGAATCATCATCCGTAAATGAAGGTCCAATCATAATTCACATCCTGTCTAGGTGTATTCATTATTTCGATTTTATCTAAATTAGTTTGCCAGGGTTCAATATGCCGTTCGGATCAAATACTTTTTTCACCGCACGCATCAAATTAATTTCAGTCTCGGACCTTGAGTAATGTAAATAATCTCTTTTCAACAGTCCAACCCCATGTTCAGCACTTACGCTTCCTTTATATTTTGCTAATAACTGACCAATCTTTCGGCTGACACCGCCGCATAAAGATACGAACTCAGCATTAGACAACTGTGCTGGCTTGAGAATATTAAGGTGAAGGTTCCCATCTCCTATATGCCCGTACCATACAACTTCAAAATCTGGATAATAACGCTCAATCAGGCTATCTACGTCATTAAGAAAATCGGACATTCTGGAGACTCTTACAGAAATATCGTTTTTGTAGGGCTCGAAACTCCAAAGTGTCTCAGAAATATCTTCACGAAGTTTCCATAATGCTTTAGCCTGCGACAAAGATTGACTTACCACCCCGTCTTGCACCCACCCTTTTTGCAGGCAGTCTTCAAAAAGGCTCATTACTCTTTCTAATGCTTGGTTGTCTCGAGTCTCAAACTCTAACAGCGCATAAAACGGCGTCTGAACTTCAAAAGGCTTCGGATGCTCATGACGCTCAATCACTTTATCTAGCGCCAACTGCGAAAAGAATTCAAAAGCTGTTAGATCTATGTCTGCCTTAAAGATTTTAAGTACCTCTAAAATAGCTGAAAAACTATTGACCCCTAAGACCAGAACCGCTGACTCCTCTGGCAGGCCAGTCAACTGGACAGTTGCCTCACAAATCAGCCCGAGGGTTCCTTCGGAGCCAATAAATAGATGTCGGAAATCATAACCCGTATTGTTTTTTACTAAACCATGGTTGAGTTCTAAAACATCCCCATTGCCAGTCACTACAGTGAGACCGGCTACCCACTGGCGAGTCATGCCGTATCGGATTACATTAATACCACCAGCATTAGTCGCAATATTTCCGCCTATTTGGCTGGAAGCTGAGGAGGCAAAGTCGACAGGGTAAAATAGCCCCTGATCACTAGCAAAACGTTGTAAATTTTGTGTAATCATTCCGGCGCCAATAGTAACCATACGATCAATGGCATTAAATTCTTGCATACTATTAAGGCGGTCCATGGCCACTACTATCTCGCCATTTATAGCGACCGCACCACCGCTCAATCCGGTGCGCCCTCCTGATGGAACAATCGCAAAATGGCATTCATTAGCCAGCTTAACAATCTGTTGGACCTCAAGTACCGAACGAGGCAATACGATTGCAGAGGGATCTGCCTCCCAAATGGTGGTTTTATCCATTCCAAAGTGCTTCAAATCATCGGGTTCAACAAGTACACCTGCCTCACCCACAATAGAGTAAAGTCGACTAAGTATTGACGATGAAAACATATGAGGCCCTGGCGAATCTAAAGTTTACTAACCGCAAACTCTCTGATCCAGATAATAGCATAGGGCAATTTAGACAACGCATTTACCCAGAATAAAGAACATCTAAAGGCAAGTTTAAGCTGCCTGTAAATAACGAGATTTCCCCATGAACAGGGTGCTATCTAAGAGAAAAGGCATCTGCGTAAAATACAGCTTTCACGCAGTTTACCCGTGAAAATCACCAAAGTAGCGGCGCGAGAGCCCCGTTTTTCCACAATTTTGCGCTAAATGGCGGTTTTTTAGGGTTAAACTGAAACAAAATTAGCAAAACTCATCAAAACACCATACACTACCGCGTTCGTAAGTCTGTATTTTTGCTAATTAAAGATTTGGCTACGATAAGTTTTTCTTTTGTAAATTGTTATGGAAGAAAAATATTGGCTAGCCCCGTTATGAGGCTGGATATTTTTAACGCCTTAAACGGTATAAATTTTTAAAGTGAGGTTATTATGTCAGATAGAGTTTCTGGCACTGTCAAGTGGTTCAACGACAGTAAGGGTTTTGGATTCATTGAGCAAGAAGGCGGCGGTGACGTATTTGTTCACCACAGCGCAATTCAAGCTGAAGGTTTCAAATCATTGAAAGAAGGTCAGGCAGTAACGATGGAAGTTACTCAAGGCCAAAAAGGTGCTCAAGCTGAGAACGTAGTCGCCGATTAATTTCTGCCGCTATCGTTAGGTAGCTGTAAGGAAATATTAAAAAGCCCTAAATTTATTTAGGGCTTTTTTTATGGGCTTATTTATTGAGCCAGCTCTCTGGGCAAAAAAAATCCCACCATCAAGGCAGGATTTTTAATTTTTGTGAGCATAATCTCTCACGGCTAAAACAATAACTACTTGATTTTAGCTTCTTTATAAATGACATGCTTGCGAATCGTGGGATCATATTTCTTAATCTCCATCTTCTCTGGCATATTACGCTTGTTCTTGTCAGTCGTATAAAAATGCCCAGTACCTGCACTAGACACCAACCGAATTTTTTCTCTCGCTGATTTAGCCATCAGTAAACTCCTTAAACTTTCTCGCCATGAGCACGAAGCTCCGACAAGACATTTTCAATACCTTTTTTATCGATTATGCGCATTCCCTTGGTAGAGACGCGCAGCTTAATAAAGCGCTTCTCTGCCTCAACCCAAAAACGGTGGGTGTGAAGGTTTGGCTCAAAACGACGGCGTGTTCTATTTTTCGCATGAGATACATTGTTTCCAGCCATTGGGCGCTTGCCTGTGACCTGACATACTCTGGACATTTATCCTGCCTCTAAATTCGATTATTGTCTAAGGAAAACTCCTTTTGACAAAAGTTTTCAAAAATTTACATCCTTGTTCAAAAGGGTGTCCCCGCAAGGAGGCGCGTTTTATACCAGAAAGCCCACCCTGAATCAAACGAAACCGCTGTAATTGTCGTAATTCTGCCACTTATGGCCAAATCTTAGTCAGATTACATTTTACCTTGATTTGCCAAGGAGGTTATATGTCCTCTTCCAATAATAAAATGATCCAGTAAGGGAATGTCAACCAACTCTAGAGCAGCCTTTAACCTCTTAGTTATAGAAATATCAGCATTACTCGGTTCAGCCACCCCCGACGGATGGTTATGAGCGATAATTACCGCAGCGGCATTCTTTTGGAGAGCTAATTTTACCACCTCTCTGGAGTACACAGAAGTTGCGTTAATAGTACCGTGAAATAATTCATGGTATGCCAACAGATGGTGCCTAGAATCAAGTAATAAGACGCTGAACACCTCATGCTGATAATCACGCATCTGAACTGCCAGATAATCTTCGACCTGCTTAGGATTAGCAAATATATTGTTACCGTTTAATTCCTCCTGCAAATAGCGCTCAGTTAACTCCAACGTCGCCTTAAGCTGACAATACTTTGCAATACCTAATCCCCTAATCGAACAAAAACTGTTTTGGTCCGCACAGAGCAGGGAACCAAGACTTCCAAAGTGGATTAACAGTTTAGATGCTAAATCAATAGCATTCATTCCTGCGACTCCTGTACGCAAAAATATAGCTAATAATTCCTGATCGGATAGCGCTTTTGCACCCTTCTCTAAAAGCTTCTCTCGGGGCCTTTGATGCTGAGGCCATTGATGTATAGCCATAGTAAGTCCTTATTTATCACTATAGAATTCCTTTCTATAATGTTATCTTAGACCTATAAAAGTGGAGCGTATGGATTTTAAATGTGTAGCCTTTCAAACAAACGAATAATTGTTGGCGTTACTGGTGGCATTGCTGCTTACAAAAGCGCGGAAATTGTAAGGCGACTCCAAGATAGAGGAGCTGATGTTCGTGTGGTGATGACCCCGGGTGCGGAAGAGTTTATAAGGCCACTCACAATGCAAGCGCTATCAGGGCACCCTGTACATAGTGGCTTACTGGATGAAAAGGCTGAAGCGGGAATGGGCCATATCGAACTGGCTCGGTGGGCAGATTTACTACTAATAGCGCCGGCTACTGCTGATTTTATGGCGACCATGGTGCATGGTAAAGCAGATAGTTTGTTAGCCGCAATCTATCTTGCAACACCTGCGTTAGTGGCCGTTGCACCGGCTATGAATCAAGGGATGTGGCGTCATCCTGCAAGTTTGGACAATGTTGAAAAACTCAATCAGCGAGGCGTCACTATCATTGGCCCAGATAGTGGTATCCAAGCGTGTGGTGATACAGGCCCAGGACGAATGGAGCAGCCGGACACTATTATTGAGCAAGCCTCTGTTATGTTCTCCACTGGATTACTGCAAGGCAAAAAGGTTGTTATCACGGCTGGTCCAACACGAGAAGCGCTGGACCCAGTCCGGTACATCAGCAATCATAGCTCAGGAAAGATGGGCTATGCTCTGGCAACTGCAGCAGCAGATGCCGGCGCAGATGTAGTCCTTATTTCAGGGCCCGTTAACCTGTTGGTACCAGATCGTTGTCAGCATATATCAGTTGTGTCTGCTAACGATATGTTAGTAGCCTCCCTTGAGTGCGCAAAAAAAGCAGATATTTTTATCGCCACCGCAGCAGTTGCTGATTATCGCGCGGTGAGCATTTCTGAAAATAAAATAAAATCAGACGATAAGGTCTTAACCATTAATTTTGAGAAAAATCCTGACATCATACGCACAGTCGCCGCCGCTCATAAATCGGCGTTTATGGTGGGGTTCGCTGCAGAGAGTACCGATGTAGAAAACTATGCAAAAGGCAAACTCAAAACAAAGGCACTTGACGCAATCATTGCTAATGATATCTCTCGTTCCGACATTGGCTTTAATAGTGATGATAATGAAGTCAGTTGGATCGATGCGGACTCATCCATCACTTTTAGTAAAAGAAGTAAAGCACAGCTAAGTCGAGATCTTATAGCTCAAATAGCAGGTAAATATAATGATAAACACTAACTCTAATGTTGTTTAATCACTACTTATGACCGTCTATCAATCCAACCCCAACGCTATCCAATCATTGGCCACTGAACACAGTGCTTTTGAACTGGTTGATGCTGTTTTCCGAGACTATGATATACGCGGTCTTGCAGGTAGTGAGTTAAATCCCGAATTCGCATTACGTCTGGGCAAAGTTCTGGGTCAACTAATTACTACGCTAAATCAAAACTCGATCTTTGTCGCTCGCGATGGCAGGTTAAGCTCAGGCATGCTAGCTGAATCGATGTGCGCTGGTTTACGCTATTCAGGCTGTGATGTTTACGACTTAGGAGAAACTACCACCCCTGTACTAAATTTTGCCATCTGTCACGGCGATACTGCAGATTGTGGAGTAATGATAACCGCTAGCCACAATCCAGGTCGTTATAATGGGTTTAAAATCGTCCTAGAGGGGCAGGGCATTTCCAGCGAGGGGCTGCAAGAGCTAAAGGCGATGATGGCCGCTAATGATGCGCCCGCGAAGCCTGAAGGGGGTTCAACTGCCCTGAATGTTATTCCTTCGTACTTAGACTACATTGTGGCCGACAATAGGCTAAGTCATCCATTTAAGTTAGTGATTGATGGTGGAAATTCCGTAGCTGGCCCTATTGCGGTCGCGCTTTTCGAGCGCCTAGGCTGCCATGTTAATCCTATCTTTTGCATCATAGATGGTCATTTTCCAAATCATGATCCCAATCCTTCGGACCCGAAAAATCTTCAGCCACTAATAGAGCACGTTAAATCAACTAATGCCGATTTAGGCTTAGCATTTGACGGCGATGGGGACAGACTAGTAGTAGTAAGCGGGCTTGGTGAGATTGTATGGCCTGATCGATTAATGATGATTTTTGCAAGAGCCCTGCTCCCTGACAACATTGGGTCTAAGATTGTGTTTGACGTTAAAAGTAGTAAACGGCTTAGTGAAGTAATAGAACAGTATTCCGGCATTCCAATAATGTGTAAAACCGGACACTCTCACATCAGAAAATCAGTAAAAGATGTGAATGCCCTACTGGGTGGGGAATTTAGTGGTCACCTGTTCTTTAATGATCGCTGGTTTGGTTTTGATGATGGCTGTTATGCCGCTGTGCGTTTATTGGAAATTCTCTCCACGCAGACGTATGGGAGAATACCCAGCCTTGACGAAGTAATTACTGAGTTTAAAGAAACTAGTTTTACACCTGAGATTTTAATACCCGTCGCTGAGAACGATAAATTTATGATAATGGACACGTTGTCATCTGAGTGTAAATTTCCAGATGGCGCTATTAGTTCTTTGGACGGTCTGCGCGTAAAATATAAGTATGGCTGGGGGCTGATTCGAGCCTCCAACACAACGCCCAACCTCACCTTGCGCTTTGAAGCTGAAGATGATCTTCAATTAGATGCCATTAAAGAGCGGTTTCTTATCGAGCTTGGGCCCTTTATAGACCACTTAGAAGATTATATTAAATGATGTCTCTAAATAGAAAAGAAGCCGCTACAACTGCACAGGTTATTTCCCGAGCGCTGCCTTATATTCAGCGTTTTGCAGGTAAAACAGTGGTCGTTAAATATGGCGGTAATGCCATGGTTGATGATCGATTAAAAGCAAGCTTCGCACGAGACATTGTCTTAATGAAAGCTGTGGGGATTAATCCAATCGTGGTTCACGGTGGTGGCCCACAGATTGGCGAACTACTCGAGCGACTATCTATTAAAACCAAATTTATCGACGGAATGAGAGTCACAGACACCAAAACAATGGACGTTGTCGAGATGGTTCTCGGGGCGACCATCAATAAAGAAATAGTGAATTTGATTAATAATGCCGGCGGAAAGGCCTTTGGTGTGACTGGAAAAGATGGGCAACTTATCAAGGCTAAAAAATTAGTCGTGTCACACCAAACCCCCGAGATGTCAGTGCCTGAAATCATTGATATCGGTCATGTCGGAGAGGTCGAATCAATTAACAAATCGGTAATTGATATGCTAGTGCAAGGTGGTTTTATTCCTGTCATTGCACCGATTGGCGTAGGAGCTGACGGATCTTCTTTTAACATTAATGCTGACCTTGTGGCTGGCAAAGTCTCCGAGGTACTTCAAGCCGAAAAGCTAATGCTGCTAACAAATGTCGGAGGCCTCAAAGACAAAGAGGGGAACGTTCTCACTGGGCTGACGGTTAACCGTGTCGACGAACTCATTGCTGACGGCACTGTTTATGGCGGTATGCTACCCAAAATTCGCTGTGCATTAGACGCCGTTAAGTCCGGTGTTCCGTTTGCCCATATTATTGATGGCCGCGTAGATCATGCGGTGATGTTAGAAATATTTACCGACGAAGGCGTAGGAACACTCATTACTAACCAAGAACCAGAAGGAGCACTCTAATGGCGGCTAAAAAAGGCTCTCGAGCACAAGAAATATTACAGACCCTGGCGCGCATGCTTGAAACATCTAGGGGCCGAATTACTACTGCTGCTTTGGCTGGTGAGTTGGGCCTTTCTGAGGCGGCTCTGTATCGCCACTTTCCTAGTAAAACTAGGATGTATGAAAGTTTAATAGACTTCATTGAAGAAACAATCTTTGGACGTGTTCGGGCTATCGTCAATGACGAGCCAGATGCGGTAAACCAATGTTATCGGATTCTTAGCTTGGTGGTCGCGTTCTGTCAAAAAAATCCAGGGATTACTCGAATCTTAAATGGTGACGCTCTTGCCATTGAGAACGAGCGTTTGCATACTCGCGTAGCACAGTTCTTTGATCGGCTGGAGTCGCAGCTAAAACAAGCATTGCGTGAAGCAGAGGTGCGTGATGGACTGAAGCTTAATGTTCCCGTTTCAGTAGCAGCTAACCTAATGTTAGTTTGTGTTGAAGGTAAGATTAGTCAGTTTGTTCGGAGCGACTTTAAAACGTTACCCAATCAACATTGGCCAGAACAATGGGCCTTGATCACTTCGGCAATCTTTGAGCAATAGAGCCAATGCCTAGCTCACGCCATAGGTCTCTCTATAATTACCAATGGCGGCAATTAAGTCGGCCCTATCAGGATTTCCTGACAGGTAGCCTAAAATATCATCAATATCGATGATGCTAATAACCGACATATCGAATTGTCGTTCTACCTCTTGAATGGCCGACTCTAGACCCTTTCCTCGTTCTTTCCTGTCTAGGCCAATCACGACGCCCGCCGCCTGTGCGCCAGCGTTTTGAATAATGGCCATCACTTCTCTTATTGCAGTTCCGGCTGTAATCACATCGTCAATAATGAGTACTTTCCCTTTTAAAGGCGCGCCAACCAGAGACCCTCCCTCACCATGAGCTTTTGTCTCTTTACGGTTAAAGCAATAGGGAACATCTATTCCATGCTGATCATACAAGGCCACCGCTGTTGCCGATGCTAATGTAATACCTTTGTACGCTGGGCCAAACAAAACGTCAAATTGTATTCCAGAATCAACAATAGCGGACGCATAACAGCGCCCTAATTCTGCAAGGACCTTGCCGGTATAAAACTGACCCGCATTAAAAAAGTGTGGCGAGGTGCGCCCTGACTTTAAGGTGAACTCACCAAATTTAAGGGCACCGCAGCTAAGAGCATTTTCAATAAACTGTGTTTTATAATCTTGATTGATCGTCATAAGGCTTATCCACTTATTGTGCGAGAGCCATCTGCTGAACTCTCACTAGATCAGCAATACCTCTTTTGGCTAAGTCTAACATTTCAGTTAACTCTTCAGTACTAAAGGGTGCTGCCTCGGCAGTCCCTTGCACTTCAATAAAGCCACCGTCACTGTTCATTACTACATTCATGTCAGTCTCTGCGTTTGAGTCCTCAGCATAGTCTAAGTCCAGCACCGGTGTTCCTTTATAAACTCCAACTGACACTGAAGCAATCATAGATACCAGCGGATCGCCAACTATTGCTTTGGTGCGCTGTAAGTGCCTAATCGCATCAACAAGCGCAACACAGGCGCCAGTAATAGAGGCCGTTCTAGTGCCCCCATCTGCCTGAATAACATCACAATCAATATTAATGGTGTGCTCACCTAGCTGCTTTAAGTCAACCGCGGCACGAAGAGATCGACCGATCAAGCGTTGGATTTCTTGTGTGCGTCCACTCTGTTTTCCTCGAGCAGCCTCGCGGTTCATGCGACTGTTCGTTGAGCGCGGTAACATGCCATATTCTGCAGTAACCCAGCCTTCCCCTTTTCCACGTAAAAACCGAGGGACTCCTTTGTCGACGCTCGCAGTGCAGATAACCTTAGTATTCCCAAACTCAACCAAGACTGATCCCTCGGCATGACAGGTGTAATCACGAGTAATCTTGACTTGGCGTAACTGTTCCGGCCTACGGCCACTGGGTCTGGACATAAATTTGCTTCCTAGAATGAGTTTTGTATAAATTTGTCGGCAGAAGTGTAGCAAATCTAACACTACTGTGGCCGCCTTTGTTACCATGAAAGTCGTATTTAAATCATTTGGAGATAATATGCCTCGCAGCATGACGGCATTTGCCAGAAACACTATAGATTTTCCTTGGGGCTCAGTTACCTGTGAGCTGCGTTCTGTTAATCATCGTTTTTTAGAGACCGGCTTTAGACTTCCAGAGACCTTACGTCAGGTTGAAATGTCTCTGCGTGAAATAGCCCGTAAAAAATTGTCTCGAGGCAAGGTGGACTGCTCCATACAGTTAGCATTTAACAGCGCTGATTCCACTGTTAGTCCCGACCTAATGTTGGCCAAACAGTACATTGACATTGCTCAAGAGCTCGCTAAACAAATAGATAACCCAGCAGCCATCTCTCCTCTGGATATTATGCGCTGGCCGGGCGTGTTAAAGGAACAAGACGTTGAATCAGAACATCTCCAAACTGCGGCAATTGAAACCTTTAAGGCAACGGTTACTCAGCTGTTGGAAGGACGGCAACGCGAGGGAGATAAGCTTGCAGATATGATTGAACAACGGCTTGTAGGTATTCAGGAACAACTCACAATAGTGAGAGAGAATCTTCCGGATATTCTCGCCCATCAGCGTGCGCGACTTGAAGAAAAGATGGTTGACATGAAATCTCAACTGGACGAAGGTCGTTTGGAGCAAGAGATGGTTATCATTGCCAATCGCACCGATGTTGATGAAGAATTGGACCGATTAGACGTGCATATTGCAGAAATTCGGCGAGTCTTAGAGAGCTCAGACTCAATTGGCCGTAGGCTGGATTTTTTAATGCAAGAATTAAATCGCGAAGCCAACACGCTGGGTTCAAAGTCTATAGCCGGTGTCACAACTCAAGCGTCAGTAGAACTAAAAGTTCTTATCGAGCAAATGCGTGAACAAATTCAAAACCTTGAGTAAAAAACTGCCAACCGAGGTATTGAAGCCTTAGAATAAAGGTTTCTACTCTGTTCCAGGACTTTTGCATGCTCATGCTGGCTTGATAACACTAACGGCTTAAATACCTACCTGCCCTGAAATAAAGCACAGTTCTGTTTCTAACGGGACCTTTACTTCATGGCTATAGAGACTTAAACCCTATGCTAGATTACGATAGATTTACGAACCCTATTTCTAATTTTTGCCCTCGCCTAATCTCGGACGATCCGCTTGCTATTGGTGATTATTGTGAAGACAATTTTTCTATGTATCCATGATTTACCATGCAGTCTGAATAGCTAATATTAGGTAGCATCGTCATATTTTCAGGACTCGGGATTCTATTGGCGACAGATCGACATAAGTTGTCAACATACTCTTGGGATTCTGTATGATTCAGATCTTTGTGCGCACAACCAGAAGTGACTAAAAGAACTATAAGCGCACTGGTAATAGCAATGTTTGACATAATTTAATCCTCCGTTTTTACAGCAGCACCGAACAAGCCTACCGATGTAGGCTACGCTACATACTGCTACATCAAGTTAGAAAAGTCCTTCACCACATAATCACCATCAGCCTCGGCAACAATTTTTCCGGCGGTATCTTTGACTACAATATGAATAGTAAAATCATAGCGTCCGGTTGTCTCAAGAGACGCTCTCATGGTGTTAGCATCTTCGGCCGTAAATTCAGTCTCAGCTGTGATGTCCGTCATCGCAGGTCGCATGAACTTTATAGCCAACCCCGCGATAACCGGCTGATACTTGGGGTCATCAAGGTTATGCGCAGCGATTAAACCCCCTAAATATTCTGCGGTCATCCACATTGGGCCGGCATGCAATATATTGATATGGTTTTTTGTATTATTACTTAGAGGTATACAAGATCGGTATATCCCGTCTTCGATACTTTCAACCTGTAAGTCTAAAAAAGCGTATATAGGACACGAATCTCGAGCTACCTGTTGGTAATGTTTTTTTAAATCCATAACCAGTTTTGCTCCTTTTATGATGGTTAAGTTCTTTACCCTGCATACACGATAAAACTGTTTACTCAGCGTATATGGCCAAGCAAGTCAATGCTATAAGTATTTGGCTTTTACCTTTTTAATGAACGTAAGCCACACCCCGTTTGCTTTCCAAATCGCATCCATGTCCTGTCTTGCAATATCTTCTGCTTCATCCAAGTAAGTAATACGGTATAAATAAGTAAAAACAGCACCCCGCCAATTTAATTTACAATGCGTCAATGTTATACCACCCTCAGATTCAAAACCTTGCATAGCCGCAACATAGTCATCAAAGTTTTCCAGAGTTGGATTCCCCCATTCCACGGCTATATTCCGGTATTGCAAACCCAATACCTCCATAAGTACACTTTCTTCACTTCTATCCCCCGGAAGTAAATCGATGACATTAGCAATGCCATCAGCTTTTAGTGCCTCAAAATGTGCACGATCGGGTAACCCTGAACTTACCATAATCGGCGTATTCACTTGATAATTTTTCAGATCATTTAGCCTTATAGAGAAATCTTCAGTTTGTGAAGTATTTCCTAAGGTAGGTATCAAGATAAGGCTGCTTAGCAACACTGTTAGTAGTGATCTCATTAACTGTTTCTCCGAATAAACAACTAGTCCCACGTAATGCAAATATGGTCTTCATACAGGGTTGACTCACTATAAACTGCTTTATTTTTGAGGGCATAAACTAATCTCCGCTAGGTTTATAATTACACTAAATGCTAGCTGAAAGACCCAATCTATATTTTTTATTATCGCCGAATAAGTGTAATTGGCAATCCATCAGTGGGCTTTGATATCGGTGACTGTTGTACAGGCATTTCATAGTCTTGAGGGACACTCCAACGATAATTTTTCAGCATTTCAAAGATCACTAGCTTAATTTGCATCTCAGCAAAATGGAGCCCTATGCACATATGTGCGCCCCCACTAAAGGGAATCCAACTGTATGCATTGCGCTTATGTTCTTTGCGTACATCACCAAAACGAAGCGGGTCAAATACTTTCGGATCATCCCAGTAGCGATCGCTATAGTGCGTGTGAATAGGCGAGGTTATGACCATAGCCTCCGCTGGAATCGTATAGCCTTCGAACTCAAACTCCTTATTACTAAATTTGGGTAGGGTTGATAGTGGCGGATAAAGTCTCAAGGCCTCTTTCATCACATACTCTGTTTCTACCATTGCACTCAGATCTTGAGGTTCCAAATCCTTTCCCTCCAAGGCTGACATCTCTCCCCATAAACGCTCCTGCCACTCAGGGTTTTTTGCTAGTGCATAAGTCATGCTAGTCAATGCGCTTGTTGTCGTGTCATGCGCTGCCATCATCAAGAAATTGATATGATCAACAATCTCTTGATCCGTATAACGATTACCGTCCTCATCCTGTGCTCGGCATAAAATCGAAAAGAGGTCTTGGCCTTCGCCTGCTTTTCTTTCTTCAATCATCGGCTGAAAGAAGTTACACATGGTCTTACGGGCGCGAATACCTCTCCATAGAAGAGTCCCCGGAAATGCGAAAGGAAATCGCCACATAGATGCGGCAACCGTTGATTCGAAGGCTTTATTGATTTTTCTCGCATCCGCGCCAAGATCCATTCCCAGAAAGACCGTTGCAGCGAGATCGAGCGTTGTGTTTTTAAACATTGGGTAAGCCAGGGTCTTTTCGCTGCCAACCGTTGGGGACCATTTTGCAATCGCGCGCTCTATCTGGGGGGCCATTTGCGAGAAATAGCCCTGCATTGCTTTGCTTTTAAATCCAGCCTGCATAAGCCTGCGATGATAGCGGTGATCCTCTGCATCGCGTAACATCAATCCATTTGGAAAAAGACGTCCAATGATTTGATCCCATGCTTTTTTGTTCGATAGTATATTGTCAGGGTTCAATAAGGCTAAACGATTTGCATCTGCTCCAAACAGATATACAACCTCCATGCTTCCCACCTTTTGCATCACCACATTGCCATATTTTTGGTTCAAATGCTGCGTTTGTGAAAGTGGGTCAGAATAACTCAGTGAAATTAATCGCCAAGATTCTAAGAGACCTAATTTTATAGGCGTTAGCGGTTTGCTTGCAGCCAAATTTAGGCCACTTGGAATGTCCAACATGTCGTTGCCTTTTTGAGTTAACTAATACTGCAAACGCAGATACTCACCATACATATGATGGGTGTCTGTCAAAAAAGATTTGCTTTTGCTTATTTTGTTTAGAAGGCAGTATAGTACTAAAAAGTAAAAAGTAATGCGGTTTAACAAGTAACATCCTGAGGGGACCTTTAAAGCTTTGGCAGCCACCCCCTAAAAAAGCTGGTCGTCTACTCCGGGTAAATAGTGTCTACCGGCACTGCTAGATAGGCCGCCATTTTTAGCATAGTAGATCGTCGAGGGCTTTCGATGCTTCCTTTAGCAACACGGTTAACAAAAGACTGGGTCACATCCGCTTCTCTGGCTAAAAAAGACTGACTAAGTCCTCGCTCGGTCATTAATCGTCCTAAAGGAGTATTATGTGCAGGTGTCTTCATAGTGATTTGGTCCATCAAATTTTTTGTTAGTTTATGGGAGTCCGTTTAAGGACAAATTATGCGTTTTTGTATAATACAGGCTAAATATGGGTTTTGGAAATATAATTTCAGTAGCGTCTTTCGACAAAACTGAGTGCGAAGCTGGGGGAAACTGCTTGCCGCCGATGTATGTGCTGCCATCCTCCCGCTTAATGCTAACTATAATATTTTGCTTACTTTGTTCAAAATCATTAGGTTTTGGCTCAGAGGCTCACAAAGCAATCACTCAAATTGCCGAAAGTAGGCTAACCGATTCGTCTAAACAGAACATACAGCAGATTACCTTAGGTCGTTCTTTACTCGAATTAGCCATATGGCCGGATCGAATACGCGGTCAGTCAGAATGGAGGCAGTCTGCAAGCTGGCACTACATTAATTCTAAAGATGGAGAGCCTTTTCGTATTAAGACGCACACAAGAAATGGCAATATTCTAAGTGCTCTTGAGCACTATCACGAGCGCCTCTCTGATACATCGCTAGATCATCAGCAAAGACTGCAAGCGTTAGCCTTTTTTATGCATTTCACTCAAGATATTCACCAACCTCTTCACGTTGGCTATCAACATGACCGAGGCGGCAATGCTGTTACTGTTCAATGGCTTAATGAAAAAAAGCCAATAAATCTCCACTGGGTGTGGGATACAGGGTTACTCACGGCGGTTAAAAAATCATCTACTCAATATTTCGCCCTGCTAAATAAGATCTCAGACGATGAAAAGAAGCTTTGGCAAGACAGTACCTTTACTGACTGGGCGATGGAATCAAAATTGCTGCGCGTGCATGCCTATCAATTTAATCATCCACCAAATAGTCAACTACCTATCCTAGATAAAGCGTATGTGGATAAAAATCAACCGGTGTTTGAGCGTCGCTTACTTATGGCTGGGGTCCGTCTAGCTAACGAGCTTAATAGGATATTTGATCCTAATACTGTAAATTAATATTTTATGGTTACAGAGTATGAATTTGACTATGCCGCGTTATTTTAAACTTGTCTTCATGTAAACTAAGACCTACAACGTTTTGGAACAATCGACACTATGACTAAAGGTACATTGTTTATTATTTCTGCTCCCTCCGGAGCCGGGAAGACTAGCCTAGTTGCCGAGATACTGAAGCGAGTTGCTAATATAAAAGCTTCTGTCTCACACACTACAAGAGCATGCAGACCTGGCGAGCAGGACGGCGTTAACTATTTTTTTGTTAGCAAAAACCAGTTCCAGGAAATGATAAAAAATGCGGATTTTCTTGAGCATGCCGAAGTATTTGGAAACTACTATGGTACTTCTGAACGATGGGTGAGGGATAGCTTAGCAGACGGTACAGATGTGATACTCGAGATAGATTGGCAGGGTGCGGAACAAACCAGGCAGCAGTTCCCAAGTAGTAAAAGCATTTTTATTCTTCCCCCGTCTATCCAAGCACTTGAAGTACGGCTAAATAACCGAGGGCAGGACGATTCAATCGTCATCAACCAACGCGTTGCCGCAGCAAAAGACGAGATGAGCCATTATGCTGAAGCTGACTATGTGATGGTTAACGATGATTTTAAATTAGCTATAGATCACCTAGAAAAAATTATACTCGGTCAACTTAGTCATAATTCTGCAATCGTCGATGCAGGACTCATTAACAATTTGCTTTCATAAGCTTATATCCACTGAAATGAATAAGGATTTTCACTATGCGATATTCGCAATTAAAGACCCTATGCTTAACGACATTCTTACTAAGTTTTACTCTTAACGTCTGGGCCTCTAATCAAACATTATCTGTGCAGGACGATGCCCTCACCGATGTAATTGTTATCGGTAACAACTGGGATGGGACTATCGATATCTACGACCCACACACATTTACCCGCCTGAAAAAATTGAATGCTGTCCCAGACAAAGAGCAAAGACTAAAAGAATTGAGTGGAAGTCTGAAACGACGACTTACGTCTATGTTTATTAAAAACATTATTGGTGAGGGGCATCATCAATTGGTTGATGATATGTTTACATCCAACGACGGTCGTCAGCTATTTATCTCACGCCCAAGCTTCGCGGATGTTATCGCTCTGGATATCAATTCGGGGGAAATTATATGGCGGACACCCGTTGAGGGATCAAGATCAGATCATTCTGCTATATCACCGGATGGTAAAACGTTTTTAGTCTCTGCATCGACAGCGCGCAAAGTTCATGCAATTGATACAAGTTCCGGCAAGATTATTGGTGAATTTTTATCTGGGGAAAGTCCTCATGAAAATACTTACTCTAGAGATGGCAGTCTTATCTATCATGCCAGTATTGGGAAAGTCTATATACCCTTTACCAGTCCTTGGCTTGACTGGATGAAAGGTGAGCGCTACTTTCAAATTGTTAACGCCCATAATTACGAAATAGTGCAACGTGTCAACATGGCAGAAAAGCTCGAAGAATTTGGTTTCCCATGGGTTGATAGTGCGGTGAGGCCTATGGCAATTGCGCCTGATGGAAAGTTCGTTTATCTCCAGATTTCCTTCTTCCATGGCTTTTTTGAGTACGATGTAGAGGAACAGAAAATAACTCGAAAGTTAGAATTACCTATCCCTGACGAAATTCGCGCACTTAGCCTGCGTGATTATCAGCTTAATTCAGCGCACCATGGTTTAGCTATAAGTCACGCGGGAACCAAGTTATGCGCCGCTGCCACTATGTCAGGTTATGTGGCAATAATTGATCGGAACAGCTTCGACTATCGCACGATAAAGTTATCCGAACATCCTCTAGACGCCAAACCCTACTGGGCTACAGAGAGTGCGGATGGGCAATATTGCTATGTGTCGGTCAGTGAGCAAGATCGTGTAGCTGTTATTTCCTTTGATACCGCGAAAGAAGTGTCGAGCTTTCCTGTAGGCGACCATCCACAGAGAATTAGGACTGGTAAGTTACAATTCGATGAGTAATGCCTTCATTGCATAGGGCTAATCAAGTTAGCTCTATGGCCTGCTACTGTTAGGATTAAGTTCGATACAATGATTGTTGTTACTCTTTGATTTAGGTAAACTGCGCGACCGGTGCAAAGAAATTTGCGGCAAACCAACATTTAACCTTTAAAACATCAGGGTCGTGCTAAAAATGGCTAGAATTACAGTAGAAGATTGCTTGGACCATGTTGATAACCGCTTTGAATTAGTCATGGTTGGTTCGAAACGTGCTCGTCAGCTTGCGGTAGAAGGACGTCCAGCGTTGGTTGATGAAGAAAATGACAAGCCAACAGTTATCGCGCTAAGAGAAATCGAGCAAGGATTAGTCACTGCGGCTATTCTTACCGAAGTAGTTCAAGACTATGAAATTTTAGATGCTGCGGATGTTATAGATGCAGCTGCAGCAACCGAGACACCCGAAGAGCCTTCTGTGTAGGGCTCCGCTCAATAGTAAGGAGGGTGTAAAATATTGCTTCAAGGTCTTACAGACAAACTCTCCTCGTATCTTGATCCGAAAGAAGTCGATCGAATAAAACGTGCTTACCTATTCTCTGAGAAGTGCCACACAGGCCAAGTGCGTCAAAGTGGTGACCCCTATATTACCCATCCTTTAGCCGTAGCCAATATCCTTGCCGATATGCATATGGACTCTGAAAGTTTGATGGCAGGCCTTTTGCATGATGTCATTGAGGATACTGGCGTCACGAAAGGTCAAATCAGCCGTCGGTTTGGTCGCACTGTTGCGGATCTCGTCGATGGTGTTAGTAAGCTTGGTGAAATTGAAAGTGCATCAAGGGCTGAGCAGCAAGCCGAAAGCTTTCAAAAAATGACATTAGCAATGTCCCGAGACATTCGAGTCATGCTCGTTAAGCTAGCTGACCGCCTACATAATATGCGCACCCTCGGCGTATTATCCCCCGAGAAAAGACGGCGTATCGCTCGAGAGACCATCGATATTTATGCACCTATTGCTCAGCGACTGGGCATCAATGATATCCGCCTAGAATTTGAAGACTTGGGCTTTGCCGCCATGTATCCGCTGCGCCACCGCCGGTTGCGGGAAGCTCTCAAAGCATCTCGGAAAAATCGTAAGGAAGTCGTCACTGAAATCCACCAAGCAATAGAAATGCGGTTGGAGCGAGAATCAGTAAAGGTAGTGGTCAAAGGACGAGAGAAACATCTGTGGAGCATTTACCTGAAGATGCGTGAAAAGAAAAAATCCTTTCGCGATATCATGGACGTGTTTGCATTTCGCTTAGTCGTTGATAATGTTGATGACTGCTACAGAGCACTGGGTATCGTGCATAATATTTATAAACCTGTTCCCGGAGAGTTCAAAGACTATATTGCCATACCCAAGACTAATGGCTACCAATCATTACATACTCTGCTAGTAGGCATGCACGGGGTGATCATTGAGGTTCAAATCCGTACACGTGAAATGGATGCGATGGCAAATTTCGGTATTGCCGCTCACTGGGAATATAAGTCGAACAATAACAATGTGGAAGTGAGTCAGCGTAGAGCTGCAAGATGGGTACAAGGTCTGCTTGAAATGCAACAAAAAGCAGGGGATTCCCTTGAATTTCTGGAGCACGTAAAAGCTGACCTTTTCCCAGATGAGGTTTATGTATTCACGCCTAAAGGTAAGATTATAGAATTACCCACTGGTGCAACCCCAATTGACTTTGCTTACTCGGTTCATACCGGCTTAGGGGATCGCTGCATTGCTTGTCATGTAGATGGTCAGCTAACACCCTTGTCAGAGCCTTTACAAAGCGGGCAAAAAATCGATATTGTTAGCGCCGCCGGTGCTCAACCAAACCCGAGCTGGCTAAATTTCGTAGTCACCGCAAAAGCTAGAAGTGCTATTCGTCACTTTCTCAAAAATCAACAGCATGATGAGTCAGTAGATTTAGGGAAACGCTTACTAGATCATGCCCTAGGAAATTTGGGGACAAGCTACAAAGAGCTTAAGAAATCGCAGATAAAGCGTTTATTAAAAGAAACTGGCGCGTCTACCTTTGAGTTCGTTCTTCAGCAAATTGGACTCGGCAATAGAGTTCCGTTTGCAGTGGCTAACCTAATGGTTTTGCCCAGTAAACGTATCGTGTCCGATGACCATAAAAATCCTAATTTGCCTGTGATAATTGATTCTTCTCAAGGACTTGTATTGCAGTATGCGCGATGCTGTCACCCTATTCCTGGGGATCCTATCTTAGGGCATATGACCCCGGGAAAAGGGCTGGTTATTCACCTTGAGTCCTGTCGTAATCTTAAAGAAATTCGTTTAAATCCTGAAAAATGTATGTCCCTGCTTTGGTCATCCACAGTCAAGGGAGAGTTTGCTGTGGAACTTAAAGCAGAAGTAACACCAGAGCGTGGCTTTATTGCAGCTCTGGCTTCCAGAATGACAGAAGAGGATGCTACTATTGAGCACATAAGCGTGATCGAGAAAGATGCCTTTACGAGTATTATAGATGTTGTATTAACCGTTAGAGACCGAATTCATCTTGCGGATATAATGCGCCGCGCACGCAGTTTGAAATCAGTACGTCGAATTTATAGAGTTAAAAACAAATAACAGTTTATTAGGAGACTTTTATGCCCAACAAAGCCATTATTCATACCGATCAAGCACCTGCAGCAATAGGTACTTATAGCCAAGCAGTTAAGGTTAACAATACTGTATATTTATCAGGTCAAATTCCTCTGGACCCAGAAACAATGGAAATTGTTAGTGACGATATAGCCGCTCAGATTAGTCAAGTTTTTGATAATCTAACCGCTGTTTGCGACGCTGCTGGAGGAGATCTCAGTAGCATCGTGAAACTGAATATATTTCTAACAGACCTAAGTAACTTCCCTATTGTCAACGAGATTATGGGTCAGTATTTTGAAGAGCCTTATCCAGCCAGAGCGGCCATTGGTGTCAGAGCTCTCCCAAAAGGTTCTAAGGTAGAAATGGACGGAATCCTAGTCGTTTAGTCAGTCTTGTCGGGTCGACCACTCACATCCTTAAGTAATGATTGGTATCCCTCTTGATACGTTGGGAATAAAAATTGGTAGCCGGTCTGGATTAATCTTTTGTTACTCAAGCAACGCGTCAAACCCTGTTTGGCGGGTTGCTCAGTTAGCCTGACATCAATCTTCGTAGCCAACCATTTTCTCAGTTTATGCTGTGTAACTGGCTCGCAGTCTGTTGCTATATACAATGATTCTAAAGGTAAATCTGCTAAACAAGCGTCAACTAAATACGCGATAATCCCAGCACAATCCTCGCTATGAATACGATTAGTCCAATATTCTGGCTTGGCTGGCCGGCCAATACCACGCTCAACTTCACTAATAAGTCTGCGGCGCCCAGGGCCATAAATACCTGAAAATCTAAGCACAATGTGTTTACAACGTAACTCACCAATATTACGCTCAGCTTTTAGAAGTGCCTGACCAGAAAAACTACTTGGCTGCGTGGGTGAGCTCTCGTCCATCCAACCGGATGCACTCTCACCAAAGACACTGGTGCTAGAGATCCAAATTACTAATTTCGGCTGATAGGTTGCGTGATTAATCACAGCAGTTAGTACTTCTGAGGTCTCAACATAGGCTTTCTTGTACGCCTCCTCACTTCGTGAACTTGGCGTTAATGTTGCAACTACAACATCAAATTTTTCTTCAAACACTTCCCTCATTCTGGTTTGATTAGTCAAGTCACCAACAATCGAGGTTATTCGGTCAGAAAACACAAACGCGCTGCGCCTTAGCCCAAAGCACTGGTAGCTAGGAGCAAGTTTAGTGGCTACGCTCTGACCGATATCCCCACAGCCAGCTAATAATATTTTCAATTACATCACCTGTATCGATTAAAATTAGCTATGATAGTATTCCCTCTTTTGAGAGTTTTGTATGACACTAACCGAACTGCGCTACATTGTCACTCTGGCCCAATCCCAACACTTTGGTAAAGCAGCCGAGCTATGTAATGTCAGTCAGCCGACGCTGAGTATAGCGGTTAAAAAACTTGAAGGAGAACTTGGTGTTAATCTTTTTGAACGAACTAAAAGTAATGTCCGTCCCACTCCCATAGGTCAGCAGATAATTAACCAGTCGCAGCGCGTTTTGGAAGAAGCATCAGTAATTAAAGACATTGCAAAATCAGGCAGCAATCAACTGAACACACCATTACATATAGGTGCTATTTTCACTATTGGTCCCTATCTGTTTCCACACTTTATTCCACCATTACAAAATACAGCACCGGAAATGCATTTGGTGATTGAAGAGGGTTATACCAGCAGCCTGAGAAGACGTCTTAAAAGTGGCGAAGTTGATGTGATACTAGTTTCACTCCCTTTTAGCGAACCCGATATCGTCGTTCAACCTCTGTATGAAGAATCTTTTGTTGTGCTTTTGCCCAAAGATCATGCACTAGCTAGCCAAGTAGCTATTAAGACATCAGATTTGGATAACGAAAATATATTAATGATGGGGGAAGGACATTGCTTTAGAGACCAGGTGTCTAAGATATTGCCCAATATCAACCAGAAAAAGTCCTCGGAGGCTTCAATCCGAACAATGACCGAAGGTAGTTCCTTAGAAACACTTTGTCACATGGTATCCTCTGGACTGGGGATAACAATATTGCCGAATTCTGCGGCAATTGGCGCTACCAATCGAACCGATAGCGTGGTTATTAAGCCTTTTGCAGAAATATCGCCGTCTAGAACTACTGCCATCGCTTGGCGTGTAAGCTTTCCGCGCCATAAAGCCATAGACGCGCTGCGCAATGCTATTTATCTGAGTAATTTACCTGGGATAACTAAAACTGAATGACTACCCAGAGCTTAGACAAAACGAGCATTGATAATTTACGAGGGGTTGGACCACAGCTCTCCTTAAAATTAAATAAACTGGATTTGTACAGTATTCAAGATCTTTTGTTTCACCTGCCTCTGCGCTATATCGATCGAACAAAAATAACGGCTATTGGCGGGGTTCAACCACAAACAGAAGTAGTCATTGAAGGCGAAGTGCGTGCCTGTGATGTAGTGTTCGGCAGACGGCGGAGTTTAGTTTGCCGCTTACAAGACAATACTGGTACAACAACACTGAGGTTTTTCCATTTTAATAGGGCGCAGCAAGAGCGCCTAAAAGTTGGAGCTCGCTTAAGATGTTTTGGCGAAGCTAGACGGGGAGTATCGGGCGTAGAATTCTATCATCCCGAATACCAACATATTGACACTAACCGACCGCATCAATTAGAAGACACTCTAACGCCCATATATCCAGCTACCGAGGGTATTACTCAGAGTCGTATCAGAGATCTTTGTGCTCAAGCCTTAAATCAGCTCGGACAACACTCTATTCAAGAACTAATCCCGACTTTCGATAATGACGGGCTCAAGCACCAGCTAGCTTACTCTTTGATAGAAGCTCTAATCTTTCTTCATAACCCACCACCGGGCACTACTTTAAACTTACTCGCAGCAGGAGAACATCCCGCACAGCAGAGACTAGCTGCTGAGGAATTAATTGCTCACAATCTTAGTTTGTTACGTTTGCGCCAAAAGATTCAACAGCAAGGAGCGCCCGTTCTAAGGGAAGACAAGACAGCTAAATCGGCGTTTTTAAAACAATTACATTTTCAACTCACTGCCGCTCAGATAAGAGTGGCTAATGAGATCAACAAAGACATAGATTCTGCAGTACCAATGCTTCGTTTGGTACAAGGTGATGTAGGGTCAGGAAAAACGGTAGTGGCAGCTCTGGCTGCACTGCAGGCCATTGCAAACGGTAAGCAAGCTGCGTTAATGGCTCCTACCGAAATTCTTGCTGATCAGCACCGTCAAAACTTTGAACAGTGGTTTAAGCCACTAGGTATCGGAGTCACGTGGCTAACCGGCAAAATTAAAGGTAAAGCCCGCACTCTCAAATTGTCAGCTATAGCTGATGGAACTGCACAGATGATTATTGGTACTCATGCTTTGTTCCAGGAGACCGTCGAATTCAATGACCTTGGTTTAAGTATTATTGATGAACAACATCGTTTTGGTGTCCACCAACGACTTGCTCTGCGTAAAAAAGGGTTTGTCCCCAACTCATCTGCTGAAACTGCAGGTTCTGCACCTCATCAGCTAATCATGACGGCAACACCTATACCACGGACACTCGCGATGAGTGCTTATGCTGATCTTGATTGCTCGGTCATCGATGAACTACCACCAGGACGCAAGCCGGTAGATACATTAGTTTTAAGTAATTTACGTCGTAACGATGTTATCGAAAGAGTGCGTGCTTCTTGTATAAGCGGTCGTCAGGCCTACTGGGTTTGTACTTTGATCGAAGAGTCAGATTTTTTAGAAGCTCAAGCTGCAGAAGTTACTGCTAGTGAACTGCAATTGCTCCTGCCCGAATTATCAATTGGGCTTATCCATGGGCGTTTAAAGCCTAGAGAAAAGATTGAAATCATGGAGGCCTTTAAAAATGGTGCCATTAATCTTCTGGTCGCAACCACAGTCATCGAGGTCGGTGTGGATGTGCCAAACGCGAGCCTCATGATCATTGAAAACTCCGAGCGTCTAGGCCTATCCCAATTACATCAATTGCGCGGCAGAGTCGGTCGAGGAACTGAGGCCAGCCACTGTGTCTTACTTTATAGTCCTCCGCTATCTGGCAATGGTAGTGCTCGTTTGAAGATCATGCGTGAAACGACTGATGGCTTTAAGATTGCCGAGAAAGATCTAGAATTAAGAGGCCCTGGAGAATTACTCGGTACCCGTCAAACCGGAAATATGCAATTACATATTGCAGACCTACAGCGAGATGCCCACATGCTGCCAGACATCAAAGTTATCGCAGAGAAATTGTTAATCAACTATCCTGAAAATGTAGATTCACTAATTCGTCGCTGGCTTGGACGCAATGAGCAATACGCGCAAGCCTAAAAAAGTGATGAAAACATAAAATAAAAGTATTTCATTTTTATGACAAGCTTTTATAATGCGGTTAACTTGGAGATTCTCAATGGTATTTAGTAACTCAATTTCAAACCTGTTTGGAAAATCCCCCATAAGGCCTCTTCAAGAGCATATGTCACTGGTAGTTGTCTGTGCCTCAAAGCTAGAGCCATTCTTCGAGTCCGTTATTGCGGATGACTGGCCGAGAGCGAGTGAAATTTTCGATAGAATTTCTGATGATGAAAATAAAGCGGACGAACTGAAAAAGCAATTTCGTCTAAATATGCCAAAAAGCTTGTTTATGCCTGTTTCTCGTGGTGACTTACTCGGAATTTTAGCTCAGCAGGACAATATCGCTAATACCACTAAAGACGTCTGCGGCATTGTCTTGGGCCGCGAAATGGCTATTCCAGTAGCATTGCAATCTGACTTCATTGCTTATGTTAAGAGCGCTATTGAAACCTG
>ENA-OSJC01000116-OSJC01000116.1-marine-metagenome-genome-assembly--contig:-NODE-116-length-79840-cov-6.481965_pt1 | contig 79840 bp, 64 predicted proteins | sample MGYA00237885_ERZ534234 | MGnify/ENA primary metagenome ERZ534234 (study PRJEB26413, sample SAMN06343907) | marine metagenome | isolation source: coastal waters | place: Atlantic Ocean: West Antarctic... | reverse complement strand
AACCATTAACAGAGAGGAGTATAAAATCTTTGTAGATACCCAAGAAATGGTATTGCCCAGAAAAGAATTTGAGCTGCTATTTTTGTTAGCATCAAAACCAGGTAAGGTGTTTAAAAGAGAAGACATTTTAGATCGTGTTTGGGGTAATGATGTTGTAGTTGGCGGCAGAACTATTGATGTGCACATCCGTAAATTAAGAGAAAAAATAGGAGAACAAAAGTTTAAAACTATAAAAGGAGTAGGATATAAGTTTGTGGAATAATGCTAAAAAAATTAAATAAAACATATCGATTTGCACTTCTTACCGCAGCCTATGCGAGCATTATTGCGATGCTTATCTTAGGGTTTTTTTCGCTGGTTATCTCTGGGTTTAATTTATGGCATATTTTTGTTTTTGGAATCAGCTTTTTTGGTATTTGTTTTGCCCTTATCCAATACAGATTAGAGCGATTTATATACAAAAGAATTAAAAACATGTATGATGACATCTCCCTTTTAGACGCTACTTCTTTTAGCCAAAAGAGCATTTCTACAGACATGGAAACCCTAACGGCAGAAGTGGGTCGTTTTGCTGAAAATAAAAAAATTGAAATTGAAACCTTGAAGGTAAGAGAGAATTACCGCAAAGAGTTTATAGGTAATGTCTCTCATGAACTTAAAACACCATTGTTTACAGTACAAGGATATATTTTAACATTACTTGATGGCGCCTACAAAGACAAGGCAGTTAGAAAAAAATATTTAAAAAGAGCCAACAAAGGGGTAGAGCGATTACTTTATATTATCAAAGATCTTGATATGATTACCCAGCTTGAAGTTGGAGGCCTAACTCTTGAAAAAGAAAATTTTAATATCATAAAGCTTGTCAAAAACGTGTTTGATTTACTAGAGATGAAGGCGAGCAAGAAAAACATCTCACTAGTATTTGATAAACACTATAAAGAGAGTATTAAAGTTTATGGCGATCAAGAGCGCATACAACAGGTACTCTCTAATTTAATTGTAAACTCAATAAAATATGGGAAAAACGAGGGAACTACAGAGATTAGTGTAGAGCATCTTGTGAAAAACAAAGTTATTATTAGGGTTACAGATAATGGTGAAGGTATTGAGAAAGAGCACTTACCTAGACTTTTCGAACGTTTTTACAGAGTAGATAAAAGCGGCTCAAGAAAAGAGGGTGGCAGTGGTTTGGGGCTTTCTATAGTAAAACATATTATGGATGCTCATCTTGAAAATATATATGTAGAAAGCCAACATGGTATTGGATCTGAGTTTTCCTTTACAATGCAACTAAGCAATTAAATCCTCAAATTGTTTAGGTATTAGGCCAAAACAAATTATTAATAATTGTCACTGGGTTATATTTTCTTAATTTTGCCAAAAAATAAATTTTGGGTAGTAAAAATAAATTAAAACGATTTAGAGAGAATGACACTTTCTCTAATGTTGTGCAACCCTCTAGGGCAGAGGCTGAATCTGATGGGCTTCTTTTAAAGGGAAATTGGAACAAAGATTTTTTTAAAAATGACAATCCCATTGTCTTAGAGTTGGGCTGTGGTAAAGGGGAGTATACTGTCAATCTTGCCAAAATGTATCCTAATAAAAACTTTTTGGGAGTAGATATTAAAGGGGCTCGTTTTTGGAGAGGCGCTAAAACCGCCCTTGAAGAGGGCTTAGATAATGTGGGCTTTTTAAGAACTCAAATAGAGCTTATAGATGGCCTTTTTGCTCAAAACGAAGTAGACGAAATTTGGATAACTTTTCCAGATCCACAAATAAAATACAAGCGCACCAAGCATAGATTAACCAATGAAGATTTTTTAAATAAGTACAAAAAAATTCTAAAACCAGAAGGGGTCATGCATCTTAAAACAGATAGTGAGTACATGCACGGCTATACTCTAGGGCTATTGCAGGGTTTAAAACTTCCAATAGATTTCGCACACCATGATGTGTATGGTATTGGAGAGCATGCTCCAGATGCGGTTGTGGGTATTCAAACATTTTATGAACGTCAATATCTTGAAGTGGGTAAAAAAATCACCTACATACGTTTTGGGTTTTCTTGATAAAAAATACCGTATCTTCACGTAGTACAAATGGCCATACTTTTCAACTTTATTATTGCTTTTTCAGCAGCTTTTATTGGAGTAATTCCTCCAGGGCTCATCAATATGTCTGCCGCTAAAATAAGTATGAAAGAGGGCAGAAGAAATGCAACCCTTTTCTCTCTAGGTGTCTGTGTTACAGTAATGTTTCAAACCTACATTGCTCTATTGTTTGCCAGATATCTGGAAAAAAATCCAGATGTTATTGCTTCTCTAGAACAAGTTGCACTTGGAATTTTCATATGTATCACTATTTACTTCCTTTTTATAGCTAAAGATACCCGTAGAGCGATTCCTGAAAATTTGGTTAGAAAATCGAAAAAGAAACGTTTTTTTGGAGGTATATTTATTGCCTTTCTTAATGTGTTACCCCTGCCTTACTGGGTCTATGTTAGCGTTACTTTTTCTGCTTTTGGGTGGTTTTCTTTTGATACCCCAGAATTAATAACTGCTATTTTAGCATCTGGAATAGGTACTTTTATTATGCTGAGGTTATACATTCATTTTTTTAAACGAAAAGACTCCTCCAGAAATACCCCACTAAAGGTAAATATGAATTTTATTATTGGCGCTGTCACCGCATTAATTTCTTTAATAACCGCTTTTAAAATCTTTAAAGATTTATAACAATGCAGCAGCTTTCTTTTTTTCAAAGAGTCTATAAAGTTGTACTTCAAATACCTTATGCAAAGGTCACCAGCTATGGAGCTATTGCAAATTACTTAGGTAGTAATGGCAGTGCTAGGATGGTAGGATGGGCCATGAACGCCAGTAAAAAGCATGAAATTCCAGCCCATCGTGTGGTGAATAAAAAAGGCCTGCTTACCGGTAAACACCATTTTCAAGGCACTAGTTTAATGCAGCAATTGTTAGAATCTGAGGGGGTTCAAGTTATAGATTTTCAGATTCAAAACTTAGAGGCTCATTTTTGGGACCCACAACAAGAACTACCTCCAGAGAGCTAAACTATTCAAAAAAATATTGGTTAAAAAACACCAGCGATTACCACTAAAATCATTTCTATGCTGCCCTATATTTTCTTTAGTTTTTCGAGTATCTTTGTACTTTAGAATCTATCTAAATCTCGAAAAAGAGCAATAATGAAATTTAACAAAAGTGATATACTTTTAGCCCTTGAAACTATTACACTAGCTGGAGAGGGTGAGAATATGGTAGCTAGCGGCGCTGTTACTAATGTAATGACATTTGCTGATGAGGTTGTTGTAGATCTCACAATGGCTACTCCAGCAATGCACATAAAAAAACGTGCAGAAGCAGATATTATAAAAACCATACAAGAAAAGCTTTCTTCGGGGGCAAAAGTACAAGTAAATATTACGGTTCAGGCTCCTGCAAAACCCTCTAACCCAAACCTTATTAAAGGAAAACCAATTGCTGGTATTAAAAACATAATAGCTGTTGCCTCTGGTAAAGGTGGTGTTGGTAAATCTACAGTAACGGCAAATCTTGCGATCACACTTTCAAAAATGGGATTTAAAGTAGGAGTGTTGGATGCAGATATTTATGGACCTTCTATTCCAATAATGTTTGATCTGGCCAATGAAAAACCTCTTTCTATAAACGTGGACGGAAAAAGCAAAATGAAACCAGTTGAGAATTATGGGGTAAAGGTTTTGTCTATAGGATTTTTCACCAAACCAGACCAGGCTGTTATATGGAGAGGCCCTATGGCTTCAAAGGCTTTAAACCAATTGATTTTTGATGCGGCTTGGGGAGAACTTGATTTTATGCTTTTAGATTTACCTCCAGGTACCGGAGATATTCATTTAAGCATCATGCAATCTTTGCCTATTACAGGAGCTGTAGTTGTGAGTACACCTCAAGCAGTAGCCTTGGCAGATGCCAAAAAAGGTGTTGCCATGTTCCAACAAGAGAGCATTGATGTACCTGTTTTGGGTATTATAGAAAATATGGCTTACTTTACACCAGCAGAATTACCAGATAATAAGTACTATATATTTGGAAAACAAGGGGCAAAGCATTTAGCAGAAGATTCAAAAATCCCTTTTCTAGGAGAGTTGCCTTTGATACAGAGTATTAGAGAGGCTGGAGATGCAGGTCACCCAGTGGCGCTTCAAGAGGGAACTGCCATTGAAGCGATTTTCATAGATATTACAAAAAATGTAGTGCGTGAAACTGTAAAAAGAAATAAAGAATTACCTGTAACTCAGGCAATTCAAATAACCACAATGGCAGGATGTAGTGCTGTAAAATAAGAATATGGAACAACAACAACTAGTAGATAAAGTAGAGATTGCACTTGATGAAATTCGTCCATTTCTGCAAAGCGATGGCGGAGACATAATACTGCTAAGTATAGAAAATGGAACCACAGTTAAAGTTCAATTGCAAGGTGCTTGTGTTGGTTGTAGCGTGAACCAAATGACCTTGAAGAGCGGTGTTGAAATGACCATTAAAAAACATGCCCCCCAAATTGAAGAAGTAATTAATGTAGAAGCTTAAAGGTGTTTTTTCATTCTTTATTTAGATAAGAATTAGTGCTAGTGTTACTAGCAAAATAGTGATTAAGTTACATGATAAAGACAGACATATTAATAATAGGAGCAGGACCTACTGGACTCTTTACTGTTTTTGAAGCAGGGTTGTTGAAATTAAAATGCCACCTTATTGATGCATTGCCACAGCCAGGTGGCCAATGTAGTGAAATATACCCCAAAAAGCCCATTTATGATATTCCAGCGTTTCCAGAAATTTTAGCAGGTGATTTGGTTGATAATTTAATGAAGCAGATTCAGCCTTTTCAACCAGGGTTTACCTTGGGAGAGAGAGCTCAAAGCATACAAACCCAAGATGACGGCACCTTTATAGTTACTACTAATAAAGGTACAAAGCACCACGCTCCTATTGTTGCTATTGCCGGTGGTCTAGGAAGTTTTGAACCAAGAAAACCACCTATTCCAAATATAGCCAGCTTTGAAGATAAAGGGGTGGAGTATATCATTAGAGATCCAGAATTATATAGAGACAAAGATGTTGTTATTGCCGGCGGTGGTGACTCTGCACTAGATTGGAGTATCTTTTTAACAGATGTTGCCTCTAGTGTTACCTTGGTGCATAGACGCAATGAGTTTCGTGGCGCATTAGATTCTGTGGAGAAAGTACAAGAATTAAAAAACAAAGGCAAAATACAACTTATCACACCCGCAGAGGTGGTTGGTATAGTTGGAGAAAAGCAGCTCACTGGTGTTACCATTAGACAGGCAGATGTTGTCTTTGAAAAACCCTGTGATCATTTCATACCACTCTTTGGCTTGGCTCCAAAGCTTGGTCCAATTGGCGATTGGGGCCTAGAGATTGAGAAAAATGCAATTAAAGTTGATAACACTTTAGATTACCAAACAAATATCCCGGGTATATATGCCATTGGTGATGTAAATATCTATCCAGGAAAGTTAAAGCTTATTTTGTGTGGTTTTCATGAAGCTACGCTTATGTGTCAAAGCGCATACAAACGTATTTTCCCCGATAAAAGATATGTATTGAAATATACAACTGTTGGTGGTGTAGAAGGCTTTGATGGCACTAAGAAACAAGCTCCAAAAGCTGTTGTGAAAGCAATTAATTAAGCCTAAAGATGGAAGACAAAGATGTTCTAATTCATATTACAGATAGAGATGGGGTTTCTCATCAAGTAAAAGCTCCTACAGATATGAACCTAAACCTTATGGAGGTTATTAGACTTTATGAACTTGCCCCAGAGGGTACTCTTGGTATTTGTGGAGGGATGGCAATGTGCGCCTCTTGCCAATGCTACATAAATTCAAACCATCAGTTACAACAAATAAGTGATGATGAAAGCGCTATGCTTGGTGAAGCTTTCCATGTTTTAGACTCAAGCAGGCTAAGCTGTCAAATACCTATAGACAGCTCCTTAAGTGGCCTTCAACTAACTATGGCACCACAGGAGTGAAAAATCTCTTCGTAAAATTTTTCAATTAAAAAAGCCACTATCTTTATAGTGGCTTTTTTGTTATATAAAGTATAGGAATCTTTATTTAAAGGCATTAATACCCGTAATGTCTAATCCTGTAATTAAAAGATGTATATCGTGGGTTCCTTCATAGGTTACTACACTTTCAAGATTCATCATATGTCTCATTATTGGATACTCACCAGTAATCCCCATACCTCCAAGCATTTGTCTTGCATCGCGCGCAATTTTTAGTGCCATATCTACATTGTTACGTTTGGCCATAGAGATTTGAGCAGACGTAGCTTTGTTTTCGTTTTTGAGTTGTCCAAGACGCAGACAAAGTAATTGCGCTTTGGTAATCTCTGTAATCATTTCTGCCAGCTTTTTTTGTTGTAATTGGAATCCTCCAATTGGTCTCCCAAACTGTACGCGTTCTTTAGAGTACCGCAATGCAGTGTCATAGCAATCCATAGCGGCGCCAATTACACCCCAGGCAATACCATATCGGGCAGAATCAAGACACCCTAGAGGGGCTCCTAATCCAGATTTGTTTGGTAACAAATTTTCTTTAGGAACTTTTACATCCTGAAATATTAATTCTCCAGTTGCACTAGCTCTCAGTGACCATTTGTTGTGAGTTTCTGGTGTTGAGAATCCTTCCATTCCTCGCTCGACGATAATACCGTGAATACGACCTTGCTCATTTTTTGCCCAAACTACTGCAACATCACAAAATGGTGAGTTTGAGATCCAAAGTTTTGCGCCGTTTAAAAGATAATGGTCACCCATGTCTTTGTAATTGGTTGTCATGCCGCTTGGATTACTTCCGTGATCTGGTTCTGTTAAACCAAAAGATCCCATCCATTCTCCAGAAGCTAATTTTGGCAAGTATTTATTGCGCTGCTCTTCATTTCCATATTTCCATATAGGATACATCACCAGAGATGATTGAACAGATGCTGTAGAACGAACACCGCTATCACCACGTTCAATTTCTTGCATGATTAAACCATACGATATTTGATCTAAGCCTGCACCACCATATTGTTCTGGAATATAAGGTCCAAAAGCACCAATTTCTGCCAGTCCAGGAATGATAGATTTTGGAAAGGTTGCCGTTTGTGCAGCCTCTTCTATAATAGGAGAAACATCGCGCTTTACCCAAGCTCGTGCAGCATCACGTATTAGTTTGTGCTCTTCTGTAAGTAAATCATCAATGTTGTAATAATCTGGAGCTTCAAATAAATCGGGTTTCATAATTTTGTTTTTAATTATTCTGTAAATATAAATACCACTTTTATAGTTACCTACATTTTAACATAAAAATCACGAACTAAATTTTTATACTCCTGAGTGTATTTATGTCTTGAAATTTCTATGGTAATTTTTTCAGAACCTGCCAAGGTCTTTTTAAATGAAAACTCTAACAAGCAGCGCTTTACTGGAGCGGTTTGTGTGCCACGAACATTACAAATTCTTTGTAAAAAAAGATGGTTACTCTTTGCAATTTCAATAAAGGAAGCTGTTTCTTGTTCAGGTAGAATGGCAGCGAAAATTCCAGTTTCAGAAAGTAAATGGGCGGCGCAAACTACTAGATGCTTAAAGGGTAAGGTGTCTGTAAATCTTGCTGCGGCTCTTTCTTGGCTTGTGTTTGTGGTTTGAGAATCTATATTTTTTGGAGCCTTGAAAAAAGGTGGATTACTTACAATTAAATCATACTTGTGTTCCATTTCACTTGCAAATTCTTGAACAGAGCCATGGTAGCAAAATAAACGATCTCCCCAAGCAGAGTGCTCAAAGTTATCAGTGCATTGTTCGTAAGCTTGCCCGTCAATTTCTATGGCGTCAATAGTGTTTGCCGAAGACCGCTGGGCTAATTGCAGTGCTATAACTCCGGTTCCAGCGCCAATATCTAGTATAGTTTGGGGTTGGTGGTTAATAGAGACCCATGCTCCTAAAAGGACTGCGTCTGTGCCAATTTTCATTGCGCAATGATCCTGATGGACCTTAAATTGTTTGAATTGAAAAGGCTGTTGAGACATTACAGGTAAAGTTCGATAAGTCCCTGAGGGACATCCAGCCCTAGGATCTTATTGTCTCGGTCTACTTGTTTAATGAAAAGATCATTAATGGGTATTAATATTTCTTTACCTAGTTTTTCAATCACAAACAAATGTTGCGCGGTTTTATCGTTTACGCCAACTAAAACACCAACATCTCCAAAGCGGGTGTCTGTTACATTAAAACCTATTATTTCATGATAATAAAACTTAGTACCTTCTAGAGGTGGCAGAAAATCAAGTGGGAGAAATAATTCTGTACCCAGCATTGCATTTGCCGTGGCCTCATCATAGACATCTTCAAATTGAACCCGAAGCAGGCTAGATTTGTGTAGCTGGCTGTGTTCAACAAAAAATGGAATCAGTGTTTTGTGTTGTTCCACAAAAACTGATTCCATCTCTAGGAATAACTCGGGATCATCTGTATCAAGTTTGATTAACAGTTCTCCCTTAAAACTATATTTTTTAACGACTTTTCCAACGAAGAAACAATCTTCCTTTTGCATCGCTAAAGAGTTTTATTCTTCTTTTTTAGTTGCTTCTGCTTCTGCAGGAGCTTCCTCAGCAGTTGCTTCCTCTTTAGCAGCAGGCACTTCTGGCTCAGTGGCAGTTGCTTCCGGCTCAGCGGCAGCTTCCTCTACTGGCGCTACTGGCTCAGTGGCAGTTGCTTCTGGCTCAGCGGCAGCTTCCTCTACAGGTGCTACTTCTTCAACAACAGGTGCATTCGCAGCCACACGCGCAGCGTTTACTGCTTTCTCTGCAGCCAATGCCTCTGCTTTTAATTTTCCTTTAGCGTCTGCTAATGTTGCTTTTTTAGCTTCAACAGTATTCCCTTTTCCTTCTAGCCATGCATTAAATTTTGCATCTGCTTGGTCTTGGGTTAAGGCACCTTTACGAACACCGCCGGCCAAATGATTTTTCATCATCACTCCTTTGTAAGAAAGGATAGCTCTAGCAGTATCTGTAGGTTGCGCTCCATTTTGAAGCCATTGTACAGAACCATCAATATCTAAATTGATTTGTGCTGGGTTAGTGTTTGGGTTGTAAGTACCTAATTTTTCAAGGTATTTACCATCTCTTTTTGCGCGGGCATCTGCCGCCACGATCCAGTAAAAAGGTTTTCCTTTTTTACCGTGTCTTTGTAGTCTGATTTTTACAGGCATAACATTAATTTTTGAAGTTCACGACTTCGGTTTTAATTTTAAATTTTCAAAGGGATCTTTAGTTAGGTTGTGTTTAAAAAACAATACCTGCTTCAAGATTTTTGAGTGCGCAAAGATACCCTAAATTATATTTGTAATTCTAGCAATTACACTATTTTTTATACGCTTTGTTAATCTTTGGCTAAGATTTCTATTAAAAGAGCAATCCACGGGTTAGAAAGTTTGTTTGTAAGTACATTTTAAGTGTTGAATTTTTCTTTATAAATGTGAACAACTAGAGATAACTTTAGGGTTTAAAAAACACATTATTTTTTACATTTACATAAAGAGTTTTACAGATTGTTTTTTTCTTGTAAATACTTTTTTACCCATGTTTTGTTGGGCTTTTGTGCTTTTTTAATTCTAAAATGTGTTGACTTGTATTTAATTTTTGATACCGAAACTACCGGGCTTCCTAGAAATTGGAAAGCCCCCTTAACAGATAGTGACAACTGGCCTCGCTGTATACAAATTGCATGGCAGTTGCATGACACCTCGGGGAAGATTATAGAGCATCAGGATTATTTGGTGAAGCCAACTGGATACAACATCCCTTATGATGCTGAGAAAATCCATGGAATTTCCACAGAGTTAGCACAACAAGAAGGGATTGAGCTGTCTTTGATGATTGAAAAGTTTCAGCAAGCGCTCTGTAAAACAACTTTTATTGTTGGGCAAAACGTGACCTTTGATCTCAATATTATGGGAGCAGAGTTCTTGCGTTTAGGAATGGAAAACCCCTTACCCGATATGCCACTTTTGGATACCTGCTCAGAAACTACGGCGCAAATGTGTCAAATACCTGGAGGTAGAGGTGGAAAGTTTAAATTACCAACCCTAACAGAGTTACACCAATTTTTATTTAAACAACCATTCGCTCAGGCACATAATGCCACGGCAGATGTGGAGGCAACTACACGCTGTTTTTTAGAACTTATTCGTCGTCAAATATTTACCCTTGAGGAGCTTGACTGCCCGCCAGATTATTTTGAACATTTTTCTAAAGAAAATCCTCAAACCATACCTCTTCTTGGCTTAAAACACATTAACCTCAAGAAGGCTTCAGAGAAAATAAAAAAACAGTTGGAGTCAACCATGGTTTCAAAGGTGGTCTCTTCTCAAGAAATTAAAGAAAATATTGCTGTATTAAAACAGGCTCCTTTTGCACACCTGCACAATCATTCTCAATTTTCTATTTTGCAATCTACCTCAAGCACTCAAGACTTGGTGGATGCAGCCGTGGCAGATAACCAGCCTGCAGTAGCTATTACCGATACAGGTAATATGATGGGAGCATTTCATTTTACACGTTCGGTAAATAATCACAACAGATCTCTAAAAGCGACCTATAAGGAAGATTTGGAGGCATACAATGCCATAGATGATACTGCCACAGATTTTGACGGGGTAGTGCCAGAAAAACCTACAGAACCCACATATCTAAAGGCAATTGTAGGTTGTGAGTTTTTTGTATGTACCAACCATAAAGATAAAACTCAAAAAGATAATGGGTACCAAATCATACTGGTAGCAAAAAACAAAAAAGGCTATCATAACCTAGCCAAAATGTCTAGTATATCTTACATAGATGGTTTTTATTATGTGCCAAGAATAGATCGTGAGGTAATTTTAAAATACAAAGAGGATCTTATGGTATTCTCTGGCGGAATGTACGGCGAGGTTTCTAGTAAAATTTTAAATGTTGGAGAAAAACAAGCTGAGGATGCACTATTGTGGTGGAAAGAAACCTTTGGTGCTGATTTTTACTTAGAGATTATGCGCCATGATCAAGAAGATGAAAATAGGGTGAACCAAACCTTAATTTCATTCTCTAAAAAGCACCAGGTGTCATTAATTGCTGCAAATAACACCTACTATATTGATCAAAAAAGCGCAAACGCACATGATATTTTATTATGTGTAAAAGATGGTGAGAAACAGGCAACTCCAATTGGGCGAGGCAGGGGTTACAGATACGGATTGCCAAATCAAGAATATTATTTTAAGAGTCAAGCTGCCATGAAGACTCTTTTTAAGGATCTTCCAAAGGCCATTGCAACTATTAGTGAGGTTATAGAAAAAGTAACTCCCTTTTCACTGCAGCGGGATGTTTTGCTGCCAAAATTTGATATACCACAAGAGTTTATTGTTGAGAAAGACCAACTCGATGGCGGGAAAAGAGGAGAAAACAATTTTTTAAAGCACCTTACTTTTTTAGGAGCTCAAAAACGTTATCCCTCTCTTACCGGGCAGAGTGATGCCCATAAAAAAGAAGCTGAGGCCATTACAGAGCGTATTAACTTTGAGTTGGATGTAATTCAAAACACAGGCTATCCTGGGTACTTTTTAATTACAGAAGATTTTATTAGAGAGGCAAGAAATATGGGTGTTTCTGTGGGTCCTGGTCGTGGTTCTGCAGCAGGTTCTGTGGTTGCTTACTGTTTATGGATTACAAATATAGACCCCATTAAGTACAACTTGCTTTTTGAGCGTTTTCTGAATCCAGATCGTGTGTCGATGCCCGATATTGATATTGATTTTGATGATGAAGGTAGAAGTAAGGTTTTAGATTATGTCATAGAAAAATACGGTAGCAATCAAGTGGCGCAAATTATCACCTATGGTACCATGGCAGCAAAATCTGCCATTAGAGATACCGCCCGCGTGCTTGATTTGCCATTGAGTGACGCAGATCGTGTAGCCAAGTTAATCCCAAACATGACCAAGTTAAATAAAATATTTAGCATGGATGAAAAAGCGCTTCGGGGTAAATTCAGGAGTGATGAGCTACCCAAGGTGCAAGAACTAATTTCCTTGGCAGAGGGCACAGACTTAACTTCTCAAACCATAGGGCAGGCAAAAATATTAGAGGGTTCTATTCGCAATACCGGTATTCATGCCTGTGGCGTAATTATTACTCCAAGTGATATCACCAATTTTGTGCCTGTTGCTCTGGCAAAGGATAGTGATTTATATGTTACCCAGTTTGATAACTCTGTGGTAGAGAGCGCTGGACTTTTAAAGATGGACTTTTTGGGTCTTAAAACCTTGACCCTTATCAAGGACACGGTAAAAATAGTAAAGCACAAACACGATGTTAGTCTAGATCCAGATACCTTCCCCCTTGATGACAAGAAAACCTATGAACTGTTTCAAAGAGGAGAAACTGTAGGGATATTTCAATACGAATCTGCAGGAATGCAGAAGTACATGAAAGAATTGAAGCCTACTGTTTTTGGAGATCTTATTGCCATGAATGCCCTTTACAGGCCAGGACCTTTAGAGTATATCCCCAGCTTTATTAGACGTAAAAATGGAGAAGAAGCCATACAGTATGATCTTCCTGCAATGGAAGAGTATCTAGATGAAACCTATGGGATTACCGTATACCAGGAGCAAGTAATGTTACTGTCTCAAAAGCTTGCAAATTTCAGTAAAGGTGATGCAGATGTTTTGCGTAAGGCCATGGGTAAAAAGCAAAAATCTGTTCTTGATAAAATGAAACCTCGTTTTATAAAAAATGCTGTAGCCAATGGTCATGATTCAGAAAAACTAGAAAAAATATGGAAGGATTGGGAAGCCTTTGCTAGTTATGCATTTAATAAGAGTCACTCTACTTGCTATGCTTGGATTGCGTATCAAACGGCCTATTTAAAGGCGCATTATCCTGCAGAATATATGGCAGCAGTTTTGAGTAACAACATGCGTGATATCAAGCAGGTTACCTTTTTTATGGAAGAATGTAAGCGTATGGGGCTCGAAATTTTAGGGCCAGATGTAAATGAGAGTTTTTATAAATTCTCTGTAAATGATAGAGGCGCCGTTCGTTTTGGTATGGGTGCTATAAAAGGAGTAGGAGCTAACGCTGTTGCAACTATTGTGGAAAACAGAAAAGACGGAAACTACAAATCTATTTTTGATTTAGCCAAACGCATAGACCTAAGAGCCGCTAATAAAAAAGCCTTTGAAAATTTAGTGTTAGGAGGAGGTTTTGATAGCTTTAATAACCATCGTGCTCAATACATGCATGAGGATACAGACGGTATTACTTTTTATGAAAAAGTTTTAAAGTATGCTGCTCGTTACCAAGAAACAGAGAATAGTAGCCAAGTGAGCTTGTTTGGAGAAGCAAGTGAAGTGCAAATACCAGAGCCAGAAGTACCTCCTTGTGAAGATTGGGGAACCATGAAAAAATTAAATTTTGAGAAAGAAGTGGTTGGAGTTTACATTAGCGGACATCCACTTGATGACTTTCAAGTAGAGATGGATACCTTCACAAACTGCCGTGTGGCAGATTTTTATTCCTTAGAAAAACATATTGGTAAAGAGCTCACCTTTGGAGGCGTAGTCACAGACGTGCAGCACCGAGAAACAAAAGCAGGAAAAGGCTGGGCCATATTTACCGTTGCAGATTTTGGAGAAAGTTTTGATTTTAAAATATTCAATGAAGATTATCTAAAACTTAGGCATTTTTTGGTACCTAATACCATTATACATGGTAAAATTTATATAAAGGAAGGTTGGATAAACAAAGATACCGGTAAACGCAGCGACCCAAGAATGCAATACAATGGCATGCAACTATTGCATAATGTGATGGAAAGCCAGGTAAAAAAAATAACCATACAATTACCCATTGAGGCCTTGCAGGATGACACCCTCTTATTTTTAAAAGAAATGGTAGCTACCCATAAAGGAGACAAGCAACTTTTCTTTACTATATATGAGGTTGAAAACAAAATAAAGCTCAACATGCCAAGTAGAACCTATAAGGTAGATATCAGTAATGAGTTTTTAAAAGGGCTGGAAGATCGGCAATTAAAGTATCGACTAAACTAAGTAAAAGTGTTCACGGGTCTTATAAGTAAAACCAATTAAACCATTGTTGAAACTGATACTTTGACTCAGCGTTTTACTGCAAAATTTAACTACTTTTGTGACCAAATTATTAACGATATTTTCTCTCTAGAGAAATGTAAAAAGAATATAGCTATGGCATTAGAAATAACAGACGCAACATTTGAAGAAATAGTATTAAAAAGTGATAAGCCAGTATTGGTAGATTTTTGGGCTGCCTGGTGTGGACCTTGCCGTATGGTTGGACCTATCATTGACGAGGTGAGCAATGACTATGAAGGTAAAGCTGTGGTAGGAAAGATGGATGTTGATGCAAACCAAGAATTTGCTGCAAAATATGGTGTTCGTAATATCCCAACAGTATTGGTGTTTAACAACGGTGAACTTGTTGGACGTCAAGTAGGTGTTGCACAAAAAAGTGTATATGCAGAGGCCATAGACAGCCTTTTGTAATAAATAAAATAATATCAGTTAAAAGGCTTGGCGTTATGTCAAGCCTTTTCTATTTTTAAACAAATGCTAAGCATTGTTATTTTTTATAAAATTTCATAGCCAAGTATTGTTGTATAAAGAAAAAATAAAGTGTTCAAATGCAGTTGCGCACACCCAAAGACTATTAAATAACCGCCACTCTGCATGTATGGCATTAGTATAAATACAATATGAGTACTCAAAAAAAATCAAAAGTACAAGACACAATAGAAAGCCAACAACTAAATGATCGCACTATATTTTTATGGGGTGGGGTAGACGATAAAACGGCACGTCATGTAGTAGATCGTTTACTGTATCTAGACTCTTTAAATCATGATGAGATTAAATTCTATATAAACAGTCCAGGAGGGTATGTAACGAGTGGTTTTTCTATATACGATACCATCAAACAAATTAAATCTCCAGTGTCTACCATTTGTACGGGATTGGCGGCAAGTATGGGGAGTTTACTGTTAAGTGTTGGAGAAAAAGGGCGCAGGTTCATACAACCACATGCGCGTGTTATGATACACCAACCTAGTGGCGGCGCACGAGGACAAGCAAGCGATATTGAAATAACGGCACAAGAAATTTTAAAGACAAAAGAGATTAGCGCTAAAATTTTGGCTGATAACTGTGGGCAGTCTTACGATAAAATCATGAAAGATTTTCAGAGAGACCATTGGATGGATGCCTCAGAGAGCATGAGCTATGGAATTGTAGATGGAATTTTAGAATAATAGTTATTTATCCATACACCACCAAGTGAACTTAGAAAAGGAAATTAATGAAATAGTAGGGTTTAAAAACCTAGAACTGCTCGCTACCCAAGTGGTTGAGGGTTTTATTTCTGGGTTGCACAAATCTCCATTTCACGGATTTTCTGCAGAATTTGCAGAGCATAAAATTTATAATAATGGTGAAAGCACCAAGCACATAGATTGGAAACTTTTTGCTAAAACAGACAAGCTTTACACAAAGCGCTACGAGGAAGAAACTAATTTGCGCTGCCATCTTATACTGGATAATAGTAGCTCGATGCATTACCCGGCCCTTGGGGAGATGCATATTGATAGTCTCAATAAAATTGGCTTTGCCTCTCTAGCGAGCGCTGCTATTATGAATTTAATGAAACGCCAGCGTGATTCTGTGGGTATGAGTATCTACAGTGATCACTATGAGTTTTATAGCAATGAAAAAGCAAGTGAGCGTCATCATCAAATGTTATTACAACAACTCAATAAAGCCCTTGGGAGTAAAAGCAGTGGTGTACAAACAAAAACCTATGCGCATTTACATTTAATTGCCGAAAAATTAAAGCGTAGAAGTTTGGTCTTTTTGTTTACAGACATGTTTCAAAGCGATAAAGAGCAGCATGAGCTTTTTGAGGCCTTACAGCATTTAAAGTACAATAAACACGAAGTAGTCTTGTTTCATACCTATGACAAACAGAAAGAACTTCGCTTTGATTTTAATAACCGACCAAAAAAGTTCGTTGACATAGAGACCTCAGAACACATTAATCTCTATCCAGATAATGTGAAACAAACTTATGAAACTGCTGTGCAATCCTACTTTGATACCCTGGCCCTAAAATGCGGACACTATAGAATTAAGTACGTTCCTGTAGATGTAAATGAACCCTTTAATACCATTCTCACCACTTATTTGGTGGAGCGCGCAAGGTTTGGGTGATGTATTTTGTGAGACAACTGCGGTATATCATAGCATTACAAAAAAAAACAGAAATATTTAAAATAAATGTTTGCAGTTATCATTGGTAGTTTTATATTTGCACTCGCTTCTAGAGATAGAAGTTACAGACAAGCTTTTAAAGTCTTTAAAATAGTAGCACGGTCTGGTAGTTCAGTTGGTTAGAATACCTGCCTGTCACGCAGGGGGTCGCGAGTTCGAGTCTCGTCCAGACCGCAAAAAAATGTTGTGTTGAGTCCTTTAAATAGGGCTTGTGGTTTAGTAATAGACCGATGAGAAGCTTATCCAAATGGATGGGCTTTTTTTGTTTAACAATTTGTCGTAAATTAGAAACAAAAACTACAAATGAGCACATCAAAAAATCCTATCCCAGAGCCATACAACATTAAAACTCCTATACATTCAGATAAATACCTAGTAAACGGTGTTCTTAAACAATGGACCGGTGAAAAAGCTGAGGTATACTCAAATATTTATTATAAAGATGGAGCGCCAACATTGTTGGGTTCAGTTCCTGATATGGATTCACAGGCTGCCAATCAGGCAATTAACTCTGCCGTTGCTGCTTTTGATAGAGGAAAGGGTGATTGGCCAACCATGAAAGTGAAGGATAGAATTGCTTGCATGATGACTTTTGTCGAAAAGATGCGGCCACATCGGGAAGAGGTAGTTAGGCTACTAATGTGGGAAATTGGAAAGACTAAAAATGATGCCTACAAAGAATTTGATAGAACAGTTGATTATATTCTAGATACTATTGAGGCTTATAAGAAGCTTGATAGGAAGAGTGCAAGGTTTGAAAATGAAGGTGGAATATTTGCTCATATAAGAAGGAGCCCTCTTGGGGTAGTACTTTGCTTAGGGCCTTATAACTATCCTTTAAATGAAACATTTTGTCTGCTTATTCCAGCTTTGATCATGGGTAATACAACCATATTTAAACCAGCCAAGCTTGGGGTGTTATTAATTACACCATTACTAAAAGCATTTCAAGAAAGTTTTCCGCCAGGGGTAGTAAACATTGTTTTTGGTCGTGGCCGCAAAATTGCTGCTCCCATAATGCAAACAGGTTTTGTAGATGTACTTGCTTTAATAGGCCATAGCACATCTGCAGTAGCGCTTCAAGATGAACATCCATTTAAAAATAGATTGAGATTAATTTTAGGTCTTGAGGCAAATAATCCAGCGATTATTCTTCCAGACACAGACCTTGATCTTGTGGTGCGAGAGTGTATTGCAGGTACACTTTCTTATAACGGGCAGCGGTGCACTGCATTAAAAGTACTATTTGTACATACAGACATAGTAGAAGAATTTAATAAGCGGTATGCAGAGGCTGTAGACGCATTAAAATTTGGATTACCATGGGAGGACGGGGTTTTTCTTACGCCACTTCCAGAAAAAAACAAACCAGCATATATTGATGGATTAATTAAAGATGCGGTTTCAAAAGGGGCTAAGGTTTTAAACAAACGAGGCGGTGAACTTAGCGAGAATTATTGTTATCCAGCTGTTTTATACCCTGTAACAACAGATATGAAAGTGTTTCAGGAAGAACAGTTTGGCCCTGTGGTTCCTATCATACCTTTCACTAATATTGATGAACCACTAGACGCTATTGCAGGCTCACAATATGGGCAGCAAGTAAGTGTTTTTGGTAAAGATACCAAGCAATTAGGTCCTCTTATAGATATCCTTGCCAACCTTGTTTGTAGAGTTAATTTAAACAGTGCTTGCCAGCGTGGTCCAGATATTTATCCATTCACAGGAAGAAAAAACTCTGCAGTAGGAACCCTAAGTGTTTTTGATGCGCTAAGGAGTTTTTCAATACGCAGTTTTGTTGCCTCCAAGGACAATGAATATAACAATGAAATTCTTGAAAAATTACTAGAATCAAAAGATTCAAACTTTATAAACACAGACTATTTATTATAGTATAAAATAAAACCCTACTATCTAGATAATCCAAAAGTCACAAAACCTTTTGTTTTGACTAAAGCTCAACGGCTATTTCATTTTTTCTAAAAAACAAATCATAGGGAGGATTGTATCCAAAGCAGTAAAATTGGTTGCTGTGCTGTATACCATTGGCCTTTAAAACGGCAATTAATGCGTCTTTATGCTCTTTAATTGTAGCATCACTTGCCCACCCAGAAAAGGTAATGACTGCCATGGATTTTTGTGGTTCTTGCTTAAATGTAATGTCTGCTTGATTGGGTTTTGGTAATTCATCTTCTGAAATAGCTGCCGGAACCATAAACTGCATGGAAGCATCTTCGCCAAGTGACATACTAACGGGAGAGGTCATTGCAATTTTTTGGTTACGCTGATTGGCTCCAAAAATATAGCCGCCTAATTTAGAGAATCCTTTGCTTGCGTTTTGTTTATAGCCCTGGTTTGAAAGAGGTACGTTTGTAAACAGCCTGGCCTGATAGTCCCGGATTTCTATTTCTCCCACCACAGTAGTTAGAGTGTAAGGGTACATCTCAATTTTGGTACTACTTCTATGGATAAAAAACTGAGCTATAATAAAAAATATTATTATTGATCCAACTACGATATATAGTGTTTTCATTGTTCTTAGTTTTACAGTGAGTACACCAATCTAAAGGTTACAAAGCGTGGTTGTATGAATGTCTCTGAGGTAAATACCGAAATATTACTGGCGTTGTTTTGAACCTTAGAATCTATACCTAAAATATTTGTGGCACGAATTTCATATTCAAAGCTAGCATCTTTATCTTTTCTATAAGACAGCGATGCGTTCCATGTTTGAAATGAATTAATTTCTTCAACATCATCACTAAGTCTGTTATAGGTAAAATCTGTTCTAAGGGTGAATGCTTTTTTAATATAGGCATCAAACTCTACAGAGGGTGCATTGGTGGTAAAGGTAGTAGAGCTTGTTCCTTGATCGTTTTGAGCAATAGTATGTCTATAGCGCAACGTTACATTAGGAGCCACTTTAAAGGTGGTACGGACACTTGGAGTATAGCTTTGAGTGAACCCTTCATTTACAGATTGTCTTCCTTGAACAAATTGATTTATTTTACTGTAATTTAAGTTCACACTTAAACTCCCTCTAATTTTTCCGAAGGTTCTTTGCAATCTCCCAAAAGCCGTAACCGTCTCATCTGCAAAACCTGAATTAAAATAGGTGCTGGTTCTAATTACATTTTCAAAGTCTGTTAAACTTCTAATTTGGTCTATGTTTTTTGAATAGGCAATACGGGCAAACACATTGGTGTAATTAAATAAATTAAAGCTTCTGTAAAACAAACTCAAATTATGTGAGAGTGCATTTTGAAGTTCTGGGTTTCCGTATTGAATGTTGTTAAAACTGTTTAAGATAATACCCTCTGCTAGTTTGGTTACGTCTGTAAACTGGTTTTTCATGTTGTAGTTAAAGGTCAAACTTTCGCTTTTCTTGAGCTGAATGCGTGTTTCAAAATCTGGGAGTATTCTAAAGAAATCTTCGCTGTATTGCTCCCCAAACTGTATGTTTTTATTTGAGTAGGCATGCACAGAAAACCCAGGAGTGATAGTGAAAATACCTGCCTTAAAACGGTAATGAACGCCCAAATACAGATCACTAAAATCATACTGGGTATCATTGGTTGCTCTTCCTGAATTAAAAGTAGGAGTTGGCTCAAAAAACGTTCCATCTTCTAAAAACTGAAAAATATTTGAGTTAAAATCTTGCCTACTAACAATACTTCCAAGGGTAAGGTTTATGTTGCTTTTGTTGTTTATAATGTTGTAATAATCTAGCTTGGCGTCTAGTTGGTTTGATTTGATACGCCTGTCTTGGTTTAAGTCATAATTATTTAAACTTTGATTTAGACCAAGTGCTCTAGCGGTACTGTCATAAGCATCTTGCTCTTCTGGAGCTAAATCATTATTGGTAGGATCATTACCCAATAAAACATTATAAAAAGGGTCTTCATCCTTATTTAAATATTGCGCTTCTAAGGCAAAAATATTATTCTCATTAAGAGTGTAGTAGTACTTTAAACTTTGGGTAATATTATAGGGGTTTACCTGTTCTACTTGCTGAGTGGGTCCAACAACAGAAGAAATTTCTGTTTGTGTTTGCTCATCTTTAGAGATACGCCCTAAAACGTCATACTCTAATTGGTTTTCAAAATTTGGTTGAAATGATGCGCTCAACTTAAGCAGCCCTTGGTCAGAGCGTTGTTTGCTGATTTGCTGTGTGGTCTCATCAGGGATTCCTAAATCACTGTCTGTATATTGCACAAAACTAATTTCTCTTGACGTGACGCTGTTGCTGTTTAAAATTGCAAAACCAGTTATATCTAGCGCTTGGCTGGGGGAGTAACTAAAGTTAGCGGCTCCTAATTGATTTTTTACCTCTAGGGCATCCTTTTGGTTTGTTAAAAAGTTTAAGGAGTTGTCTCCCAAATTAATACTTGTTCCACTGGTATTGCTTGGGGCTCTAAAACCTCCGCCAAAGCTTCTTATGTCTCTTCTAGACAATGCTGTTTCTCCAGTATTGTTAAGGTCACCAATAAAATTAAGACTAAATTTTGGGCTGTAATAAAACAGTTTGGGCTGGGCAAGGTAAAGCGCATCATCTTCGCTAACTCCACCACCTGCGGTTACTGTTCCAAACCAAAAGTTTTCTTTTCCTTCTTTTAATTTGATGTTGATCGCTACATTGTCTTGGTTGTTGGTAACACCACTTAATTGCCCAACCTCAGAATAATTACGCAGCACTTGTATTTTGTCTACGGCTTTAGAAGGAATGTTTTTGGAGGCTAACTTGGTATCTCCATCAAAAAAATCTTTCCCGTTAACCATAAGTTTGTTAACCACTTTTCCTTCTACTTCAATCTGCCCATCTTCGTTAATTTCTACACCAGGCAGGTTTTTCAAAACATCTTCTAGTTTTCTTTCAGATCCATTTGTGAAGGAGTCTGCATTATATATTAGCGTATCACCTCTTACAGTAACAGGCATCTCATAGCTAAGCTCTATGGCATCTAGGTTGTTGTCTAGACTTAAGTTAAAATCTTTTGTGATGTCTTGTTCTTGAGTAGAAATTTCCTGTTCAAAAGTTTTCATGCCAATGTAGCTCACCTGCATGTTATAGGTTTGATTTTTTGATAAAGAAAGCATGAATTTTCCATCTTCGGTAGTGACAGAAAAAGCCTCTAGAGCGCTACTTTGTTTGTTTATAGCAATAACATTTGCAAGCTCCAGTGGGCTTCCTAAGCTATCACGAACCACGCCTTGAAGTTTTACTTGTGAAAAGCCAATACTTGATACTAATAATAGTGCTAGGGTGAAATATATTCTCATAGGATGTGACAAAAAAATTTAGTGTGTGGTATTATTATTCTTAGAGTCCTCTTGATCTTCCTCCGCTTCCACGGCCTCTATTGTCTCTCATTTCCTGCATTTTTCCAGTAATGATTTCATTGTACTGTTTTTTGGTAACCACATCTCCTTTTGTAGGGCGTTTGATGGTGATTTTCTCTTCAGGATTCATTATAATTTTACTACAAAGCATGGTTGTATTTCCAGCGCTAAGCTCTAATATTAATCCCGGTAAACCCCAATATTCTGTTGGGCCTTGACTTACAGGAATCATTGGCGAGTACCATGCCACAACTTCAACCATCTTCTCTTTTTCTTCTTCAACCAGCTCTTTGTCTTTTTCAACTACCGCTACAGCAACTGCTGTTTCAACAGCAATTGCTTTGCTAGCTACATTAATGGAATCTTTTTTGATTTTCTCTTTTTTCTTATCGCTGTCGCGTCTGTTTGTAGATGTAAAATTTAACTCAGAAGATGGGCGCATTGTTGTGGCCTTATAGCAGGTATACTGTCCTATTTTTTTAGTTTCTGATCCCATTTTCCAGTTAAAGGGAGTCATCTGTTCTGTGATTAAAAACTGTTTTCCGAAAAATTCTTGATCTTGCAGAAACACTTTTTCTTTAATATTTTTGTATTGCAACCCTGCAGAGAAACTACTTCCCCACATGCTTGGAGCTCTTCCTCCTGGGCCTCCTTCTAGTTTTTCGTCTTCTTTAAAAATAGATTCTACTTTATTAAATGTAAGGATATATGTTTTCTCCAGCCATGGTTTCATTCTGGCTTCCATTTGCTTTTTTTGTGCTTCACTCATTTTTCCGCCTCTATCCCAACGGCTCATGTCCATGGTGGTTTTAGAGAAATAATAGGCTTGACCTTGGAAGTCTTGTGCCTTTATGTTGGTGGCAAATAAAAGTGTAAAGAGTATTAAAACAACTTTATTAGAAAATGAAAACATAATTGTATAATTAATTGGTTACACACAAACATAACAATAGCGTACTTAGTACCTACTTGTTTTGCATAAGATTAACATTAAAGCTCCCCAGTTTTGTTTAAGAGAGAGTAGCTTTATTAGTTAGACGACATAGGGCGCAAAAAATCTCGCATCCTTGTAAAATAAATTAAACCATACTTGGCCACAGGGTTAAAATAAAAAAGCCTCTAGTTATAACTAGAAGCTTTTTATTGTGTTGTCCCACTAGGACTCGAACCTAGAATGACGATACCAAAAACCGGAGTGTTACCATTACACCATGGGACATTACCAAGAGTATAGACCTTCGTCTTATAAAACATTAAAATTCATTGATGCTTTAGAGGATGCAAATTTAAAACAAATTGTATACCCTACAAGCAATTTTTACAAAAAAATATTCTTGTAATATTTCAGTTATAAAATAAGTCTGTAAGGTCTTACGTTAACTATGATAATCTACTATTAGTGTTTAAAAAAAACTAGAAATAGTAGTACATTCGCTACAACCAAAAAAGTATTATTGTATGGGGTCTTTTACATTCAAAAAATGGAATATTATTCTAGGCTGGTTTGTCTTTTCAATAGCCCTGGTGACCTACTGGAGCACCGTTGAGCCTACTGCTAGTTTCTGGGATGCTGGAGAGTATATTACCACCGCAAGTAACCTTGAAGTGGGGCATCCTCCAGGAGCACCTTTGTATCAATTAATGGGAGCCTTCTTCTCTATTTTTGCGATGGAGGCAACAAATATTGCCTTGACTATTAATTTAATGTCGGTCTTTGCTAGTGCTTTTACCATTTTATTTATGTTTTGGTCTGTCACTATTTTACTTTCCAATTTGGTTAAAAACAATGACACTTTTACTAAGAATAACCAAATAGCTATTTTAGGTAGCGCGGTAGTTGGCTCGCTAAGTTTTGCATTTACAGATAGTTTTTGGTTCAGTGCTGTTGAGGCAGAGGTGTATGCAATGGCGGCTTTTATTATGTCTGTGCTTTTTTATGCAGGCCTTCGCTGGGAGAATGAAATGTTTAGCCCTAGAGGAGATAAATGGGTGGTGTTAATTGCCTTTGTTATAGGTCTTTCTTTTGGAGTTCACTTTATGGGACTTTTAACTATTCCTGCGATCGGGTTTTTATATTTCTTTAAAAACTATAAAAAAGTTACAGTCAAAAATTTCTTGATTGCCAATGTGACTACCGTTGCCATACTACTGTTTATTTTCAAACTATTACTGCCCATGACTTTGCGCTTTTTTAGTGCTGCCGAAATATTCTTTGTCAACCAAATAAACATGCCATTTAATTCTGGAACCATCATTGCAGGACTTCTGTTTTTGGCGGTATTTTATTTTGGTTTGCGCTACACCAGAAGTAAAAGTTTTGTAAAACTTAACACACTTCTGCTTTGTGTACTGTTTATATTTATTGGTTTTTCTAGTTGGCTTATGTTACCAATAAGGGCCAATGCAGGAACGGTTATTAATGAAAACAATCCAAACAACGCGAGAGAGTTATTAGCCTATTACAACCGTGAGCAATACCCAGAAACACACCTGTTTTATGGCCCACTCTTTACAGAGGCTTATGTAGGGCTTGATGAGGATAATCCATTTTTGGATGATAAGCCCAAGTATGAAAAAGATCTTACCGTAAAAAAATATGTAATTGTAAATGACATTAATAATGCCAAACAAAATTTTGATGACAGTCAAAAAGCATTCTTACCAAGAATGTGGAGTCTGGAGCATAACGCCAATTACATGGAGATTACGGGCGCTGTAGATTTTGAAATTAAAAGAGAATACCTCTCAGAGCAATTGCTTGTTGATGAGGTAGCAAAATTTAGGGAGGCCTATGACAAAGGCCTAGTAGATAGTGAAGATTATGACAAATTTTTAAAGAATTTTGGAGACTATCTTGACATAGAAAAACCTGGGTTTTTAACCAACATGCGCTTTATGTTTGAGTATCAGTTTGGTTATATGTACTGGCGTTATTTTATGTGGAATTTTGCAGGCCGTCAAGATGATATTCAAGGCAGGTACGATAAGCTGCACGGCAACTGGATTAGTGGTATTCCATTTGTGGATCAAATGCTAATAGGTCCTCAAAATAATATCCCTACAGACGCCCTAGAGAATAAAGCAAGAAACACCTATTATTTTATTCCGCTACTCATAGGGCTTTTAGGTATTCTATTTTTGGCCAAGTATGACAAGAAAACCTTTTGGGTGCTCTTGGTGTTTTTCCTTTTTACAGGCCTGGCCTTAAAGGTATATCTTAACGAGAGACCCTTTGAACCTAGAGAGCGAGATTATGCCCTTGTGGGTAGTTTTTATGTTTTTGCCATATGGATTAGCTATGGAGTGTATGCGCTGTATGAAATTTTAAAAGAATATATAAATCCTAAGCTAGCACTACCTATTGTCTTGAGCGCAACTATGCTAGGGGCTCCAATGTTACTTGTTTCTCAAAACTGGGATGATCATGACCGTTCAAACAGATATACGGCCCAATCTATGGCCCGCATGTATTTGGATAGTATAGCCCAAAATGGTATTATTTTCACCATTGGAGACAATGACACTTTTGCACTTTGGTACCTTCAAAATATTGAGGGCTATAGGCGTGATGTGCGTGTTGTAAACACTGCTTTGTTTGCTACAGATTGGTATATAGATGACATGAAAAAGAAGGCCTTTGACAGCGAACCAATCCCTTCTCAACTCACTCACAATGATTATAAATACGGCTCCAGAGATTATATTATTTTCAATGAAATTGGCACAGATAGTATAGATATAAATGTTTGGATGGATTGGGTAGCCTCTGACGATCCTAGAACCATGTATCAAATACCAAGTAGCGGGCAGGTAGTTAATACCTTTCCAACAAAAAGTTTTAGACTTCCTGTAAACAAAGAGGCTGTTCTTAAAAGCGGTGTTGTTTCTTTAAAGGATCAGGCCAAGATTGTGCCATACATAGACGTTACAATAAAGGATGAAGTTATCTACAAAAACAGGCTCTTAATGCTTGATATTATTGCCAATAACAATTGGGAGCGCCCTATTTATTTTAGCGGCGGTAGCTTTGGAGATGACGATTATCTTTGGATGAAAGATTACTTGCAAATGGATGGAGTGGTATACAAATTAGTGCCCATAAAAACGCCAGTAGATAAAGATAATCCCTTTGATATGGGAAGAGTAGATGCAGATAAATCATATGATATTGTCAAAAATTGGGACTGGGGTAATAGTGGAGATCCAGCTATTTATCACGATATAGAAACCCGCAGAAATGGCTTAACCTATAGAAGCAACCTAGCCCGTATTGCAGAAGCGCTTTTAAAAGAGAATAAATTAGACAAGGCCCGTGAGATACTAGATTTGGCCATGGAGAAAATGCCGGTTGATATCTTTGCCTTCTATTCTTTACTTGAGCCTTACATGCAAATGTACTACCGAGTGAACCAGCCAGAAAAAGCCCGTGAAATATACGAGCAGTTAGCGGTTGTGTATCAAGAAAAACTACTCTATTTCAGTAGTTTTAAGACCAATGAGCAGATTGATATGCGCAGAGAGATATATACAGATATGGAACGCTACCGAGCTGTTGTCACTGTTTTATTGGCCGAAGACACAAAGCAGTATGCCCTTACACAGGTTGTTAAATTTAATGACTACATAAAGCTGTTTCCCTACCTCTATAACCCAGATGAGGGTATAGAATTAGAAGATCAATCTGCCTTAGGGTCAGAAACAGAGATACCCGCAGAGGCTTCATTACAAGAATTATTACAAAGCCAAGATAACTAATTGTATTTTCTGAAAACCTAACATATGATACAAACACCCAAATTTGTGACTCGGTTATTCCCGAAACAAATTTGGGAATACCCTAAGGCCAAAAATGGGATTTACCTCACCTTTGATGATGGTCCCATTCCAGGGGTAACTCCATGGGTGTTAGACCAATTAGCTGCCCACCATGCCAAAGCTACTTTTTTTTGTATTGGAGACAATGTTGCTAAACATCCCGATATATTCAGCAAAGTAGTTGCTGCAGATCACGGTATTGGCAATCATACTTTTAGTCATTGCAATGGTTGGAAAACATCTTTTAAAAATTATATACTAGATATTGAAAAATGTGCAGCAGTTTTGCAGGGTCACCTCCCTGGCTTTGTGCCATTTTTTAGACCTCCTTATGGCAGGATCACTCCCAAACAGGCCAAGGTGTTACACGCTGGGGGCTACACCATAGTAATGTGGAGTGTTTTAAGTAAAGATTATGACCAGCAAATCTCTGGAGAGCAGTGTTTGAAAAATGTATTAAAACATATAAAGCCTGGAAGTATTGTTGTGTTTCACGATAGTTTAAAGGCATTTAAAAACCTTCAATACGCGTTACCAAAAGTATTGGAGCACTGCACCCAAAAAGGATGGCAATGCAAGGCCCTCGCCGTGTTAAAATAACACTACAATAAATTTAAAATGTAACTACTGGGGGGTTATACGTATTCTTGTATTAAACCAATTAGGGTATTTGCGTCTTGCTCTCCACTTTGTCTCCATTTCATCTCACCTTGCTTATAAATCATAAGAGTTGGCAAGCCTTTTACGCGAAGTGCTTCTGCAAGTTCACTGTTTTTTTCTACATCGATTTTAATCACTCGGGCTTTATCACCAAGTGCTGCCGCTACATCTCTTAGTACAGGATGCATCGTTTTACAAGCATCATCCAACTCTGTATAAAAGTCAAGTAAGACAGGAATGTTGGTTTCAATAATTTCTCCAAATTTTGACATGAGGTTTCTCTTTTTGGGACTAATTATGATACAAATATAACATTTATACCCAAACAACAATGATTACGCGCTTTTGGGCTTCTTTTTAAGGGTGATTACCGTAACCTCAGGCCAAATTCCAACACGTCCTGGGTAGCCTAAATATCCAAAGCCACGATTCACATTTATGTAACGTCCAAACTCTTTATATATTCCTGCCCAGTTTTGATATCGATACTTTACAGGACTCCATTTAAACCATCCTGGTATTTCAATTCCAAATTGCATACCATGGGTGTGGCCACTAAGGGTTAGATGTATATTTTTTGGATGCTGTTTTACCCTAGATTGCCAGTGAGATGGATCATGACTCATCAGTATGGTGAAATCTTGGACACTTACATCCTGGCATGCCTTATCTAAATCACCCGCTTTTTTAAATCCTCCTTCTCCCCAGTTTTCTACCCCCACAAGTTTAATGCTCTGTTGCTCTCTTTTAATAGTTCTACTTTCATTTAGTAGCACATCCCAGCCCATGTCTTTTTGAAGGGCTATTAAAGTGTTTAAATTCTCTTGTTTTTTTTCTGGAGTTTCCCAGGATACATAATCTCCATAGTCATGATTTCCAAGCACAGAAAACACGCCATCTTTTGCTTTTAATGTGGCAAAGGTGTCTTTCCAGATATCCATTTCCTGGGCAACATTATTTACCAGATCACCGGTAAATAAAATAAGATCGCTTTGTTGTTTGTTTACCAAATCCACAGCATATTTTACTTTTTCAGGATTATCAAAACTCCCGCTATGTATATCACTAATTTGCGTGAGGGTATAGCCGTCAAAACTGCTAGGTAAATCATCAAACTCTAGGGTGTATTGCAATACTTTATAGTTGTATTTTCCTTTAATCATACCATATAAAAGTCCTGCAAAAGGGATGGCTGCTATGCCAAGGGCTAAGGTGCTTACAAATTTACGGCGTGAGGGCATAAAAGAAGTCTCACTACCTCCAGAAATTTTATAGAACACACCCACAAATAACCTAATAACATCTTCACCAAACATGGCAATAACCAGGATGAGTTTGGGCGCAAATAAAGCTAAGAAAACCCCAAAGAAGTACATCATTTTTGGATTTGTTCTAGCTTCAGGGGAGGTGATAGCATACATAAAAAGAACTAAAATAACCAAAGAGCTCAATACATAAACCCCATGTATAAATTGGTTTTTACTTATGGTCTTTATGGCTTGAAACGCATAAATATCTATAAGTATGTACAAAACAATAGGAATAATCCAACGGAGCATAATGAGGGTTTTCTTTGAGGTTAAAGATAATTACATTTTTTTTGCTCTTGTGTGAATATGGTCTTAAAAATTATAATGATTGTTGTATCTTTTGATCTTTAAAAAAGGTCTATGAAGAACATTTTTTTTGCACTGTTTGTGACATTTGTACTGGTGAGTTGTTCTCGTACAAAGATCAATCCTGCCTCTACAAACAATATACCCTTAACTAGTTATGTGAATCCCTTTATAGGCACCGGTGGTCACGGGCACACCTACCCGGGAGCAACTATGGCCTTTGGGATGGTTCAACTAAGTCCAGACACCCGCCTTGACGGTTGGGACGGCTGTAGTGGCTATCATTACAGTGATAATTATATATACGGTTTTAGCCATACCCACCTTAGCGGTACAGGGGTTAGTGACTACGGAGATGTTTTATTAATGCCAACTAATGCAATTAATTTCAATAATGGTGCCAATGGCCAAAAAGGATACGGGTCTTCCTTTTCTCACCAAAAAGAAGAAGCTTCTCCTGGGTATTATAAGGTGCATTTAGACGACACTAATATTGATGTTGAGTTAACTACAACAACTAGAGCGGCAATGCATTTTTACACCTATCCAAGCTCAGAGAATCAGGTGCTAATGCTAGATTTATTACATCGTGACAAGGTCTTGGATGCCTCTATTGAAATTATTTCAGACACAGAAATTCAAGGGTTTAGATTTTCTGAGGCATGGGCAACAGATCAGCGTTTGTTTTTTAGCATAAAAACGTCTCATCCTTTTAAAGATATGCTGCAATCTCCCCCAAAAAAAGGAATGCCAGGGGCTAGGAAATGCGCTCTAGAGTTTATCAACCCAAACAATGAACCAGTGTATATCTCTGTTGGTATTTCTGCGGTAGATCAAAAAGGTGCCAAGCAAAATAGAGAAGTAGAAATTGGCTCTAAAACTTTTGAAACCCTTAAAAAACAGGCCGCACTATCTTGGGAACATCAGTTAGAGAAAATTGTTGTTGAAGACTCAAATAAAGACAACCTCGCTACTTTTTATACCGCCCTTTATCACACCATGATTGCCCCTAATATCTATCAAGATGTAGATGGTCGTTACAGAGGGATGGATTTAGAAATACATCAAACAAAGGATTTTGACTACTACACCGTTTTCTCTCTCTGGGATACCTATCGGGCAGCTCATCCTTTGTATACTATTATAGAACAGCAGCGCACCAATGATTTTATAAATACCTTTTTAGCAAAATATGACGAAGGAGGTATCATGCCAATCTGGGATTTGAGCGCAAATTATACAGGGTGTATGATAGGATATCACGCAGTACCAGTCATTGCAGATGCGTATCTTAAAGGAATTTCTGGGTATGACAGTAAAAAAGCCTTAGAGGCTATGGTGCACAGTGCTATGCAAGATAAGCTAGGGCTGGCTTCTTATAAAGAGGTTGGTTTTGTTCCTGTTGAAATGGAAAGCGAGAGTGTTTCTAAAACCCTTGAATACGCATACGATGACTGGACTATTGCTCAAATGGCAGATAAAATGGGAAATACTGGAGTGTTTAAACAATTTACTGAGCGGGCACAGTATTATAAAAACATGTATAATCCAAGCACAGGTTTTATGCAGGGAAGGTTTAATAACACTTGGTTTGGCCCTTTTGATCCTTATGAGGTTAACTTTAATTACACAGAGGCCAATGCATGGCAATACAGTTTGTATGCGCCACAAGATATTTCTGGCTTGATGCAATTAATGGGTGGCAAAGCCCGATTAGCAAGACACTTAGATAATTTGTTTAGTGCAAAACAAGAAACCTCTGGGCGTAAACAACCAGATATTACAGGGCTCATTGGGCAGTATGTACACGGTAATGAGCCTAGCCACCACATGGCATATTTGTACAATTTTGTGAATCGCCCAAGTGATACCCAACGCATCGTTAGAGAGATTTTAACAACCTTGTACGCAAACGCTCCTGATGGGGTTAGTGGTAATGAAGATTGCGGCCAAATGAGCGCCTGGTACGTTTTTAGCTCTCTTGGATTTTACCCTGTAACTCCAGGAAGTAATGAGTACATCATAGGCTCTCCCTTGTTTGAAAAAGCAACCATTAATCTAGAAGATTCAAAACAATTTACGGTGCAAGCCAATGGTATTTCCAATGAAAATTTCTATATCAAGTCTGCCACATTAAATGGGAAGGTTTTGGATAGAAGTTATCTCTACCATCAAGAAATTATCTCTGGCGGTACTTTGGTGTTTGAAATGACAAATACTCCAAGTGCCTGGGGCATAAAAGACTCACAAATTCCTAGCACCCAGATACAAGAACATCAAATATTACTGACTCCTTTTATTTCCTCTGGCACGGTTAGTTTTAAACAAAGTACTAGTGTTACCCTTGGAGTAGCAGACACAGATGCAGATATTTATTACAGCATAGATGAGGGAAAATTTACTAAATATGAGACTGCTATTGCTATTTCAGAATCTGTTTTAATTAAAACATACGCCCAAAAACAAGGTAAAAAAAGCGGCGTGCTTTCTACACAATTTTTTAAGATAGATCCAAATGTGAGTATTACATTAAACACTCAATATGCCAATGAGTATAGCGCCAGTGGAGAAAATGCCTTGATTGATGGCATTAAAGGAGCCTTAGATTTTAGAACAGGCGCCTGGCAAGGCTACAGTGATAAGGATCTTGATGCTGAGGTAAATTTAGGATCTGTGCAAAATATTTCAGAAATTAAAACAAACTTTTTACAAGAACAGCGCAGTTGGATTTTTTACCCCACACAGGTAGAGTGTTTGATTTCTAAAGATGGTAAAAACTTCACCTCTATTGGGGTGCAAAAAATAGATGCAGCCAACCCAAACCAGGATGCTGTTATAAAATCTATTATATTTAAAACAAATCAAAAAGCACAATTTGTAAAGCTAAAGGCTACAAATTTAGGAGATGTACCCCCTTGGCATCTAGGACATCCCTTTGATGGTAAAGCTTGGATTTTTACAGACGAAATAGAAATAAAATAAAACTATGAAAAGACGTAATTTTTTACAAAAAGCAGCACTTGGTTCTGTTGGGATCACTACTCTTGGGTCTAGCCTGGCAGCTACTGCTGCCACTTCAAAAAAAGCTAAAGACAAACAAGAGGCGCTAGCTTCAAATTCTTTACTGCCCGTTGTAATTGCTACTTGGAGTGTAGAGCAGGCAACAAAAACGGCATGGCAGTCCATGGAAGATGGAAGCTCTGCTTTAGACGCGGTAATTGCTGGTTGCGGTGTAGAGGAGGCAAATGCGAAGGGGCAATCTGTGGGTCTTGGAGGACTTCCTGATAGGGAAGGGCGCGTTACTTTGGATGCCTGTGTTATGAACGAAAAAGGAGATTATGGCGCGGTGTTGTGTATGCAAAATATTATGCATCCAATTGCTGTAGCTAAAAAGGTAATGGAAGACACTCCTCATGTTATTTTGGCCGGTGCTGGCGCTGAACAATTTGCTGTTTCTCAAGGTTTTAAAAGAGAAAATCTATTGACAGAGCAATCAAAAAAAGATTGGGAAACCTGGAAAAAAACCTCCAAATACAAGCCTATTATTAACATAGAAAACCATGATACTATAGGGATGCTTGCCATCGATAAAAACGGAACAATTTCTGGGGGTTGTACCACAAGTGGTTTGGCTTATAAAATGTCTGGTCGCGTGGGAGACTCAGCTATTGTTGGTTCTGGGCTTTTTGTAGACAATGAGATAGGCGCTGCAACTGCCACAGGACTTGGAGAAGAAGTGCTAAAAACAGTAGGAAGTTATTTAATTGTGGAACTCATCAGACAAGGAAAATCTCCACAAGAGGCCTGTGAGGAGGCAATCCTTAGAATTATAGAAAAAACACCCAACTTTAAGGACTTTCAAGTAGGGTATATTGCAGTCAATAAAAAAGGAGAGACGGGAGCCTATTCTATACATGAAGGTTTTACAGCCACCACCTATCAAAATCAAAAAAACACAACTTTTAATCCAAGTTTTTACAATAATAAATAAGTAAAGGCACCAATGAAAAAAGTGTTACATCACTCTTTTTATTTGAAATAATATATTAGGGCTGTACTTTATTCTTTGGATATATAAAACCTAAGAAAAAACTGCCCGCAAAAAGGTAATACACAAAAAAGTTGTGTAAAATCAGATGCATATATTCTCAATTTTATGTAATTTCGAAATTATAAGTAGGTTGATACCTAAGGGTGTTAATCAAATTTGGGGCGAAAAGCCATCACTAACGTGGTGGCTTTTCAATTTTTTAATACTCCGGTAAAAGGGTTGTTTTAAAACACCTGCGCTAGGCTGTGGTAATGAATTTGAGAAAATGAGCTCACTACTTTATTGGCCATGCTATAATCTTGATCTGTAGAGTGAGTGCTGTCATACCCAACAACATAGATGCCAGCGTCATTGGCTGCTTTAATACCATTGCTGGAGTCTTCTATAACCATGCACTTGTCTTTAGGGTGTCCTGATGCCTTTGCAGCTTTTATAAAAATTTCTGGATGTGGTTTACTTTCTTTTAGATCTGCGCCACTTAGTTTAGCTACAAAGTACTGATCAAGGTCAAAACGCTCAAAAATGCGATTAATATTAGGCATAGAAGCAGAGGATGCCAAGACCAAGGTTAGGCCATTGTTGTAATAGTTTTTAATAAGATCTAACACTCCGTCCAAGAGTTGGAGTGATGTGTCATTTTCAAATAAATATTTGAAATGCTTTCTTTTAATTGCCACCAGTGTTTTGGGATCTGCATCTAGATTAAAATGCCCCACCAATTGCCTGCAAATATTTATGGTAGACTGCCCTGTGTAGCTTGTATACATTTGTTCTGTGACCTCTATGCCCATGTCTTTAAACATTAAAAAATAGGCTTTACGGTGCAATGGTTCTGTGTCTACAATAACTCCATCCATATCAAAAAGAACTGCTTTTAACATACCTTATCTAGTTACAAAATTAGAAGACAAATGTATCTTTTTTTGCCAAAAGTAGCACCCTTAAAGTATATTTAGTCTGCTGCTGAATAGGGATTTTTTGGCCCCGTATAACTCTTAACAAATTACTTTTACCACGGCTTTTGTTTCTGGCTATAGAAATCTCAATATTATTATAGATATTTGCATCAAGAAAGTAGCTTATTTTTTTAGAGTTACTGGCCTAAAAACTACACATTATGGCAGCAGAAATTAAAAATTTAAAAGACTTACAAAACACAGAGTATTCTTTGCGTAAACTCTTTGATGAGGCAGAAGATTTTCTACCCCTTTTGGGAACAGATTATGTAGAGCTGTATGTTGGCAACGCAAAACAAGCCGCGTATTTTTATAAAACAGCTTTTGGTTTTCAAAGTGAAGCTTATGCAGGTCTAGAGACAGGAAGAAAAGACAGCGTTTCTTATGTTTTAAGACAAGATAAAATTAGATTGGTGCTAACTACGCCTTTAACAAAAGACGGCCCAATTAATGAGCATATCAATCTTCATGGTGATGCTGCCAAGGTAATTGCTTTATGGGTAGATGATGCCACCAAATCTTTTGAGGAAACTACAAAGCGAGGGGCAAAACCATTTATGGAGCCAACTCGCCAAGAAGATGCAGATGGTTATGTGATCACATCTGGAGTATATACTTATGGAGAAACCGTACACCTTTTTATTGAACGTAAAAACTATAACGGAATCTTTTTGCCAGGATACACTAAATGGGAATCTCATTATAATCCTGAACCTGTTGGTTTAAAATTTGTAGATCATATTGTTGGTAATGTTGGTTGGGGAGAAATGAACAAATGGTGTGAGTTTTATGCCAAGACTATGGGTTTCGCACAAATTATCTCTTTTGCAGATGATGATATTGCCACAGATTTTACGGCCCTTATGAGCAAGGTTATGAGTAACGGTAATGGCCGTATAAAGTTTCCTATAAACGAACCAGCCAAAGGAAAAAAGAAATCTCAAATCGAGGAGTATCTTGACTTTTACAACGGTGCAGGAGTACAACACTTAGCCCTAGCTACCGATGATATAGTTGCCACCGTTTCTGCAATGCGGGATCGTGGGGTTGAGTTTTTATACGTGCCGGAGACCTATTATGATGATGTTTTAGAGCGCGTGGGAGAAATTGATGAAGACATTGAAGTACTTAAAAAGCATGGTATTTTAATAGACCGTGATGAGGAAGGATATCTATTACAAATCTTTACAAATACAATTGTAGATAGACCTACCATGTTTATTGAAATTATTCAGCGCAAAGGAGCGCAATCTTTTGGTGTAGGAAATTTTAAAGCATTGTTTGAAGCTATAGAAAGGCAACAGGCCAAGCGCGGAACACTATAATAAACGGAATAATACATACTACCTAAGCCGCTCTTTAGAGCGGTTTTTTTTATTCTGAAATAAGAAAGACATTTGGATGGTTTAACACCAAACACCGAAACAGTTATAGTGCCCTAAATATCTGCCCTACTAGCGCACTCTCTTTTTGTGCCCTTTAGAAGAATAACAAACTCTAGGTTATGTAATAGCAATATCATACCCGTACAAATAATAAAGCTCCACTTAAATTAAAGCTTAGAAGACACATAGAGCGCCATAAGTCCTAACGAGATTATCAGTATGCCTGCAGGCATAAATAAGAAACGCCCACAATATCTAGAAACAAAAAATTGTAGTTCCACGGATGGGATTAAATTTTATGCCTAAGACGGTGAATAACTTAAAACCACACACCTTGTAACTATAAAATTAGTTAAACTAAATATTTAGTTGTAACATTGTATAAGTAAAAGCAATAAAATAGTGATGAAAATGAAACAACTTACCAAAGCAGAAGAAGAAATTATGCAAATTTTGTGGCATCTAGGAGAAGCTAATGTAGCCTATATTGTTGCTAAGTTTCCTGAGCCAAAGCCAGCCAATAATACCGTATCTACCATTGTGCGTATTTTGGAGAGTAAAGATTTTGTTGGTTACAGGAAGGAAGGTCGTGGGCATATTTACTTTCCGAAAATCACTAAAGGAATGTACAGCAATCAATCTATCAATAAATTGGTTGATGGTTATTTTCAAGGAAGTTTTAAAAGTATGGTGTCTTTTTTTATGAAGAAGAATGATATTTCTATTAAAGAAATGGAGACCATAATGAAAGAAATTAACAAAAAATAAGAACCATGGTGCATTATGTTTTTCAACTTTTTACGTTTCAGTTATTGTTTTTAGCAGTGTATGATTTATTCTTAAAAAAGGAAACTTTTTTCCAATATAATAGAGTGTATTTACTCTGTACAAGTATTCTCTCCATAGCCTTGCCGCTATTGAAGATTGGTGTCTTACGTCAAGCTATTCCACAAGAATATTTAGTGCAATTACCTTTGGTATTCATTGGAGATACTGTGGCTTCTGAAATGCTAGTTGGGCAGCAAACGATTCTTTCGCAAGAACTCTTTAGTATGGCTACTTTGCTCCATAGTCTCCAAGTTGTTTGGTTCATTGGAATGGGAGTTACAAGCATTTTGTTAGCGTATAAAGGCTATACTATTTGGACCTTGAAAAGAACGAGCAGCATAGAGAAAATCGAAGGAGTTTCCTTGGTGGTTTTACCAAATACAAACATTGCCTTTTCATTTCTTAAAACCATGTATTTAGGGGAGGAACTTTCAGAAAAACAACAAACAGATATTGTGTTGCATGAGTTAGTGCATATACAACAGCATCACACATTTGATTTACTCTTCTTTGAGCTATTTAAAATTGTATGTTGGTTTAACCCACTGGTGTACATCTATCAAAAAAGAATGGAAGCTTTGCACGAGTATATAGCAGATCAAAGTGTTGCCATGCGAACCCAAAACCTCTCGTATTATCAAACCTTATTGGCACAGGTATTTCAAACAGAATCTATTTCATTTATCAATACTTTTTTCAATCATTCATTAATCAAAAAACGAATTATGATGTTACAAAAATCAAAATCAAACAGGCTATCGCAGTTAAAATATCTAGTATTAGTCCCCTTGGTCTTTAGTATGCTTGTGTACACCTCTTGTTCTAATGAGGGAGATCAAGCAGCTACCGAAACAGGAATCCTAAGCTCAGATACAGAGGTTATGAATAAAATAGTAGAGCTCTCTGAAGCTATTATGAAAAAGGGAACCCTAACACCAGAAGAAGAAAAGGCATTAAAGTTTTTAGCAACAGATGCCAAACCGGGAGATAAAGTGTACCAGTCTGTTCAGGAATTCCTTGACGACCCAGACTCCATAGAATATGTTACCGAGGTAGAACACCAAGATGCTGTACCATTTCTTATAATTGAAAAGGCACCAATATATCCTGGTTGCGAAGGACTTTCAAATAATGATGCACTTAAAAGGTGTATGTCTACTGCATTGTCTACAAGAATAATTAAAGAATTTGATGTGAGCGTTGCAGATAATATGGGATTAAAGGGAGTTCAACAAATCTATGTTCAGTTTAAAATAGATGCAAATGGAAATGTACAGGATGTTAAATCAAGAGCACCAAATGAAGTGTTAAAAGCAGAAGCATTAAGGGTAATCAATGATTTACCTCAAATGATTCCTGGAGCGCATAATGGTCAAGCTGTAGCGGTACTATATTCATTGCCTATTAAGTTTGAAATCAATGAGTAATAATGCGATCACATATTCTTACTATTCTCTTTTGTGTGGTTGGGGCAAACCAATTTACAAATAGGGGATAGTCTGTCTGTTTTATAGGATTATAAAAAAGACATTTCTGTGAAAGGGACATTGCAACTAGCAAAACAGTAGATAGAAAACCTTAAACCAACCAACATATAGATATAGAAGATTAATCCAAGAACACATCAGGGTATCGCTTCAAAATGCGTATTTTTCACACTCAGAATTATAATTTCAAAATCATGAAATATATATTTTATGTTTTAGTGTTATGTATTATGGCTTCTTGCCAGTACTTTGAGACAGATAAAATATCTTCAGACACCTTTTACAATCAAGAGATGAAGACAATTTCTTGGAATCAGGTAGATCAGTTTCCAAACTTTGCTTCTTGTCAAAAAGATTCAGAAAAAAAAGCGAGTAAAGCGTGTTTTGAAAACACATTGGTTTCAAAAATATATGCAGGTTTCTCCTCCAGACATTTTGTAAGTTCTCGAAGCATCAGCGATACCCTATGGGTTTCCCTTACTATTTCAGAGAAAGGAGATATTTTTTTAAACAACATTGAAATGGATAGCCTTACCGCTACAAGTTTTCCAGAATTGCCTTTATGGATTACCCAAAGTATTGATAGCATACCTTCCTTGGCTCCAGCACACAAAAGAGGTGTGCCAGTTGCGGTTGCTTTTAGCTTGCCTGTTGTTCTGCAAACCAAATAAGTATACAACCCCTTTAGCAATAGCTAAAACTTTAGGGCGCCGTGCAGATATTGTTTAAATTTGTAGGACAGGCAATACATTTGTCTGAATTGAAATCTGTAGCAGGTAACCCTTATTAATTCTATAAAATAATCTTGAATACTTCAGAGAGCATCATATTGGGTATTGATCCAGGAACCACCATTATGGGTTTTGGACTTATCAAGGTGGTTGGAAAAAAAATGGAATTTTTACAGCTTAATGAGCTGCAACTCTCCAAGTATGACAATCATTACAAACGCCTCAAACTTATTTTTGAGCGAACCATAGAGCTTATCGACACCTATCATCCAGACCAGATTGCTATTGAGGCTCCATTTTTTGGTAAAAACGTGCAGTCTATGCTCAAATTGGGGCGCGCTCAAGGAGTAGCCATGGCGGCAGGATTGTCTAGAGATATACCCATTACAGAGTATGCGCCAAAGAAAATTAAAATGGCCATTACAGGAAGCGGTAATGCCTCTAAGGAACAGGTAGCAAAAATGCTTCAAAGCATCTTAGGACTTAAAGAGTTACCAAAAAATTTAGATAGTACAGATGGTCTTGCGGCTGCAGTTTGTCATTTTTATAATAGTGGTAAAACCCTTGGAACGGGTAAAAGCTACTCTGGATGGTCTAGTTTTGTGAGTCAAAATGAAAAACGAGTAAAAAAGTAACCCCGTATTTATAATGGCTGGCATCTACATTCATATTCCCTTTTGTAAACAAGCGTGTCATTATTGCGACTTCCATTTTTCAACATCCTTAAAAAAACGGGATGCAATGCTTGCCGCCATCTGTAAAGAGCTATCACTTCGCAAACAGGAACTCACTCAAACCATAGAGACCATTTATTTTGGAGGAGGAACCCCTAGTTTGCTAACACCTCAAGAAATTAATCTTATTCTAGAGACTGTTTACACACATTTTACGATTTCAGAAACCCCAGAAATAACTCTTGAGGCCAACCCCGATGATTTAACAGATGCTAAAATTCTTAGCCTTGCAAGTTCTAAAATAAATAGACTCTCCATTGGCATACAATCTTTTTTTGAAGAAGATTTAAAACTCATGAACAGAGCTCACAACCAAAAAGAAGCGCTTGATTGTATAACAAAGGCCAAGCAGTATTTTAAAAACATTAGTATAGATTTAATGTACGGTATTCCTCAAATGTCACCCCAGAGATGGCAAGAAAATATAGAATTAGCATTGTCTTTGGAGGTTCCGCACATTTCTTGTTATGTATTAACTGTAGAGCCTAAAACAGCCCTAGAGCGGTTTATTAAAAATGGAATTATACGCCCTGTTGATGACGCCGTTGCTGCCCAGCATCATGAGGTTTTAGTTGAAAAAACAGCAGCTGTTGGATATCATAATTATGAGTTTTCTAATTTTTGTATTCCCGGGTGGGAATCTCAAAGCAATTCATCTTACTGGAAAAGAAAACCGTATTTGGGAGTGGGCCCATCTGCCCATAGCTATGATGTAGTTTCAAGAAGTTGGAATGTATCAAACAATGCCTTGTATATAAAAAGTATTGAAAAGGGAGAACTTCCTTTAACCAAAGAAGTTCTTACCACACAAAACCAATACAACGAATATATTATGACGCGCCTAAGAACTGCTGGCGGGGTTTCTATGGAAGAAATAGGTGCCTTTTTTGGACTAAAATTTCAGGAATATTTAAAACAAAACCTGCAACAGCACCTTGCTTTAGATTTATTATTTCAAGAGGGAGATTTCATAAAAGCCACTAAAAAAGGGAAGTTTTTAACAGATGGTATTGCCGCAGATTTATTTATGATTTAAACCAAGAGAGTTGTATATTTAAAACTATAAAACCAAGCTATGTTAGCAACCATTAACACCAATAATTCTAACGTTACTATTGATCTTTCAAAGCCGTTAGATATCTCTATTGTGATGTCAGACAGCACGCAAAACCCATTGGCTTGGTATCTTGAAAAACCAGAGATAACTCCAGTGCAGCTAGGTGACTGGGTTGGTAAAGTAAGCCAAGGAGCTGCTGTAAATTTCAATAATATATCTTTTAATCCTCATGCTCATGGCACCCATACAGAGTGTCTGGGGCACATTACCGAAACATTCCACTCTGTGAATGATGCTTTAAAGAGTTTCTTTTTTATGGCAGAGTTAATCACCATTTCTCCTATTTTAATTCAGCAAGATTATGTGCTAACATTAGCTGCTATTAAGCAAAAATTAAAAGGCAAAATACCTAAGGCAGTTGTCATAAGAACACTGCCCAATACCCTTTCAAAAACCACAAGAAAATACTCCAACACCAATTGGCCTTATCTAGATCATACCGCAGCTGCCTTTTTGAGAGATGCAGGAGTGCAGCATCTACTTATAGACTTGCCCTCTGTAGATAAAGAAAAAGATGATGGCGCTCTATTGGCACATAAAGCGTTTTGGGACATTCCAAAAGCTCCTAGGAAAAATGCGACAATAACAGAGTTTGTTTACGTAAATGACACTATTAAAGACGGGTCTTATCTATTAAACTTGCACCTAGCACCCTTTGAAAATGACGCGGCCCCCAGTAGACCTGTGTTGTATGAATTAGCATAGTTTTATGATAGACCCAAAGACCTTTTATACAGAAAAGATTGCCTTTTTTTCTGCGCAAGTTTCTAGCTTACAAAAACAATTAACACACCTGGGTATTCTGCGTCTAGCATTTTTTATTTTTAATAACGCGCCAGCAAGATCCAACCCACAGCTATAGACAAGTATGGATTCAGTAACACAAATTGTATTAGGAGCTGCTATTGGAGAAGCAGTTTTAGGAAGGAAAGTAGGTAATAAGGCTATGTTGTATGGTGCTATTGCGGGTACAATTCCAGATTTAGATGTTGTTTCTAGGTACTTTGTAGACACTGTTACTGCCCTAGAATACCACAGAGGGTTTACACACTCCATTTTGTTTTCTGTACTCTTTGCACCCATTTTTGGGTGGCTGGTATCAAAGCGAGAAAAAGCGGCAACATGGCGGCAGTGGTCTTGGTTGTTTTTCTTTGGTTTTTTAACGCACCCCCTGCTAGATGCGCACACCACTTGGGGGACCCAATTATTCTGGCCTTTTGATTTGCGACTTGCATTCAAAAATATTTTTGTGGTAGACCCATTATATACGCTTCCATTTTTACTGTGCTGTATTTTAGTGTTGTTTAAAAAACGCGATAATCCCCAAAGGCGTAAGCTTAATAATCTTGGTTTGTGGCTAAGTAGCAGTTATTTGGTTTTGACACTTGTTATCAAAGGATTTGCTTTTTTAAAATTTGAAACTGCTTTAAAAGACCAGCAAATACCATATGTAGAAATTCAGACCAAACCAGCACCCTTAAATGCCGTTTTATGGTTGGCTAATGTAGAAACTCAAGATGCCTTTTTAATTGGAGATTATTCTTTGTTTGACACCAAGGCTATTGTTTTTGGAAAACATCCTAAAAACCATCATTTACTGGGAAATTTAGCTACTGATGACAAGGTAAAAAGGCTTATCAAACTCACCAATGGTTGGTATACGGTAAGCCAAATAGAAGGAAAATTATATTTTAATGACCTACGTTTTGGCCTGTTGAGCACAGATGTTACAAAACAGGACTATGTCTTTAGTTTCTTGCTTGACGAAACTGGAGATGAACTTATTGTAACAGAAAATAAAAAACGCCCTGAAGATGCTGCTGGATTATTAGGTGATTTGTGGCAACGCATCAAGGGGAATTAAAAGATATCATTACCCGCAGCTCATATCTGCTACAATTTTCCAGGCGCCGTCTATTTTCTTGAAGATGATCATAAACACACCCTTGGCATCGCCTACCTCTCTAGATAAAAAATAGTTACCCATAACCCAATAGCTACTACTTTCAATTTTTGAGATATCATTCACGGTAAATGTTAAGGTGCCACTGTGGTTTTTGGTGGGATATCCTTTTTTATAGTTATCAAGAGTTTGTTGCCATCCTTTGGTGAGGCCACTTTTGCCATAAAACTTTAAGGAGTCACTTTTTATATACCCCTTCATAAAGCCCTCTAAATCATTATTGCTCCAGGCAATTTCTTGATCCTTCATTACTTTTAAAATAGCCGCTTTATCTAGGGCTTCTGTGTTTTTAGTTTGTACTTTTTCTTGGGGCACTTGGTTAGTCTGGTTGCTGTTGTCAGCGCAGCTCCAAAGACTAAAAATAAAGATAAAGGCATATACTATTTTCATGGATAAAGAGTATTTAATAATGAGTCATAAAGTCTTCTTGTAAAACTACTTGGAGTCTAAAGATAAGCTCTTTTGCGTTGTCTTCACTAAAGACCATGGGAGGTTTTATTTTAAGCACATTATGATCTGGACCATCTGTGCTCATTAAAATTTTAAAATCCTTCATTCTATTTGCCAAGTAGCTTGCCTTCAGTGGCAATGGTTGTTTGTTTATATCACATAATTCGATGCCAATAAAAAACCCTGTACCTCTTACATCTGCAATAATAGGCTGTTTGTGTTGTAGTTTTTTTAGTTCTTCTAGTAAAAAGCCACCCACTATTTTTGCATTTTCTTGTAATTTCTGTGCTTCAATAACCTCTAAAACAGCACTACCAATTGCGCAGCTCACCGGGTTTCCGCCAAAGGTGTTAAAAAACTCCAACCCATTTGCAAAACCCTTGGCAACCTCTTGTGTACAGGCTACAATTGCCAAGGGGTGCCCATTTCCAGCTGGTTTACCCATCGTTACAATATCTGGAGTAACCCCATGTATTTCAAAGCCCCAGAAATGAGACCCAACACGGCCAAAACCTGTTTGTACTTCATCTGCAATACACAACCCGCCTGCTGCGCGGATTGTTTTATACAAGGCTTTATAGTATCCTTTGGGCGGCACTATTTGCCCCCCGCAGCTTATAATAGATTCTCCCATAAAACCAGCAATACCCTCATTTTTAAGTGCAAGACGGTCTATATGTTGTTGGGCGTAATTGCCGTAGACAGCTCCTACATCATCACCTTTGGTATGGAGGCCTCTGTAGGAGTCTGGAAGAGGTAGTATGTGCGTATGTTCTGGTTTTGAGCCACCACCTTTACTGTCAAACTTGTAAGAGCTTACGCCCATAGCAGCGGTTGTATTTCCGTGATATCCCACCTGAATTACAAGCATGTTTTTTTGCCTCGTTATGGTTTTTGCCATACGTAGTGCAAGTTCTGTAGCTTCGCTGCCAGAGTTTACAAAATGCAGCACAGACAGCTCTGGAGGTAGTTTTTCAAGCAGCGCCTTGGTGTATGAAACAATGTTCTGGTTTAGATACCGCGTATTTGTGTTAAGAAGCGCTATTTGCTTTTGTGCAGCTTTAACGACCCTAGGGTGTTCATGCCCAACATGGGCTACATTATTTACGGTATCAAGGTATTTCTCTCCCCAAGTGTCTATTAAATAAGCCCCATCTCCACGAACAATATGCAGGGGCTCTTGATAAGAGATGCTTAAACTTTTCCCTAGATGTTTTTTTCTGAACTCTAAGATTTCTGAACTTGGAGCATCATACCGTGTAACTAGGTTTGGATTTTTAAACAATAGATTAGGGTCTGGGCACATACTTTTCCAGACTTGTATTTGGCTGGGGTAGGTTACCCCTGGAAAGTCATTTTTAAAATCAAGCATTGTAAGCATTATTTGAAAATGCAAATGCGGGGACCACTCTCCATTTTCTTGAGGGTTTCCTAAGACCCCAATTTTGTCTGCTTTTTTTAATCTATCACCCACCTTTAAGGCTGTTACACTTGCCAAAGAGAGATGTCCATATAGGGTGTAAAAAACCAGATCATCCTCTTTGTGTTTTAAAATAACAAGCCCGCCGTATTGTTTATATCCTTTGTCATGAACTGCCGTAACAACCTCTGCATCAAATAGACTATGAACCGCCGTATTTGTGGGTAGCCAAAAATCGATTCCTAGATGTACCGTCCTGCTTTCTGTACCTGTGTTTCCTTCTTTGTCATAGGCCTTAGATGTATATATAGGGCGCGGTTCTAGATAACCATTTGCAATAAATTTTGTAGGGTGTTGTTTTTGACGTTGATTGATTTTAAATTCAAACAAATCCAAGTCATTAAACTCGTGCTTACTACCAATCCAGGTGCTGGAGTTTTTTAAATCTAGCAGATCAATAGCTGTCTTTGAAGTTTCAGAAGGAAATAGCTCAGAAAATGTGCAGGTATTGTTTTTTACCCATGCCTGAAAGGCCAAATTATTAGGATGACCCTCAAACCCACAGCTATTTCTGAAGCTATATTCAGCAACATCTGGGTGAATGTGTTGCCATTTTTTAAGTAATTTCCAGGCAGGTTGTTCACTAATGCTGTGATAGGCATTGGTAGTGTCTTCTTGTTTTCTTTGGGCTGCTTTAGTAACTGTGATTACTAGGCGCATGGCCACAAGAGTGTAGAGGCAGTGTAGCTCCTTTTCTGTAAAACTGTAGTGCTCGCTGTAGCCTTTTAGAATCTCTAGGGCAGCCTCTAGAGGGTCTGGAACGTCCATGGCTCCATAGGCTATTGTAATGGCAATGTCATTAATGGTTTGTGTGTAGGTAGCGTCTCCAAAATCTATAATGCTTGCAACTTCAAGATTTTTAAGATTGTTTGAAACTAAAATATTATAATCATTAACATCTCCATGAATAGCACTCTTGGGTAGGGTTTTGTAGTGTGTTTCTATAGCACTAAAAAGAGATTGAAACCGCTTTATAACATCTAGGTTTTCTCCCTTAAAGAGTGTCATGTATTCTCGGGTCCAAGCAACATTTGCGAGATCCCAATGTGAGTTGCTAGCTTTTCTCAGGGGCTTAAACTCCAGTAATGCTTTTGTAATTGCTCCTGCTTTGTAACCTAAATCATGTCTTAATATGCTAGTTTTAGGGTTTACCTTAGCCCAAAGTCTTCCTTGCACAAAAGTTAGTAAGCGAACATAATACTGGGTAGCACCAATTGTTATTGTTGTGTGTTTTTTACCCTTATTATTTGTGAGTACCCGGGGTATGGTAAGGGGGAGTTCTTTTTGGGATAAAAAATGAAGTACATTATTTTGAGTCTCGAGCCTTTGCAGATTTGTAGTTGATATTTTCAGTACATAACTAGCCCTTGGGGTTGTGATTTTAAAATTAAAATCTTCATCTCCATCAAGCAAACAAACATCACCCGTAATTAAGAAGTGGGTTTTGGCTATAGTTACTGCTTGTGAAATAGAAATACCATACATGTTTTGAAATCCTTAGAGACACAAATCTAGTGAAATATACTATTTAACAACCCTAGAAATAAATTTTTAATAGCGCTCAAGTAGACAATAGTGTTACATTTGTTAGAGTTGTTAAAATTTATCAAATGAGCATAGAAAGAGAAGTAAGAAAGAGAGCAGAGGAAGCATGTGAGCTTTGTGGCCACGCAGAGCCAGAAAACTTAGGTGTTTATGAGGTTGCTAAAACCCCAGAATACATAGAAGCATTAGATACCTCAATATTGGTTTGTACAACCTGTTCTTCTGGTTTTGAAGCAGAAGATCCAGATGAAAATCACTGGCGTTGTTTAAATGATAGCATGTGGAGCACAATAGCCCCGGTTCAAGTAATGGCATGGCGTATGTTACATAGGTTAAAATCTTTTGGTTGGTCTCAAGACTTACTAGATATGATGTACATGGAGCCCCAACAACTTGATTGGGCAGCAGCCCAGGGAGATGCAGAAGACAAAGCAGATGCTTTAGTGCACAGAGATGCCAATGGCGTTGTTTTGCAAACTGGAGACTCTGTAGTGCTTATTAAAGATTTAAAAGTAAAGGGGAGTAGTATGATTGCCAAACAAGGTACTGCCGTGCGGCGTATTTCTTTAGATCATGAAAACGACACCTTTATAGAAGGAAAAGTAGACGGGGTGCAAATTGTACTTATTACTGGGTATGTGAAAAAGTTATAAGTATTTTAAATACTATAAATACTATAAAAGCCCTGCTAGTTTTAAACTAACAGGGCTTTTTATTGCTTTAATATCTAAGGGTTTTATTTGCTCATTTGAGTAAAGTAATGGTAGAACTGAGGAATAGTTTCAATTCCTTTTAAGTAATTCCAAACGCCAAAATGCTCATTAGGAGAGTGTATTGCGTCACTATCTAGGCCAAAGCCCATCAAGATTGTTTTACTTTTTAATTCTTTTTCAAACAAGGCTACAATAGGAATACTACCACCACTGCGTTGTGGAATAGGTGTTTTTCCAAAAGTGCTCTCATAGGCCTTACTGGCTGCTTTATAGCCAAGACTATCAATAGGAGTAACATATGCTTGACCCCCATGATGTGGGTGAACCTTTACGGTAACTCCTTTTGGAGCAATGCTCTGAAAATGATTTTTAAAAAGCGTTGTGATTTCTTTCCAATCTTGATCTGGCACTAAGCGCATCGATATTTTTGCAAAAGCTTGGCTTGCAATTACTGTTTTTGCACCTTCTCCAGTGTAACCTCCCCAAATACCATTAACATCTAAGGTAGGGCGAATGCTATTACGCTCGTTGGTGGTATAGGTGGCTTCTCCATAGGTGTCTTCAATGCCTATAGATTTGCAATAGGCTTCTTTGCTAAAAGGCGCCTGGGCCATTTTGGCTCTTTCTTCAGTAGAGAGCTCCTGTACATCATCATAAAACCCTGGAATTGTAATGTGGTTGTTCTCATCTGTTAAAGATGCAATCATCTTGGTTAATACATTAATTGGGTTTGCAACAGCGCCTCCATACAAACCACTGTGCAAATCTCTATTTGGCCCTGTAACTTCTACCTCCACATAACTTAGTCCGCGAAGTCCTGTTGTGATGCTTGGTATGTCATTGGCAATCATGCCCGTATCACTAATTAAGATAACATCATTGGCTAGTTTTTCTTGATTTCTTTCTACAAACCATCCAAGGCTCTCACTACCTACCTCTTCTTCTCCCTCAATCATAAATTTAACATTACAGGGTAATTGACCGGTTGCCGTCATGTATTCCATGGCTTTTACATGCATGTACATTTGGCCTTTATCATCACAACTCCCGCGGGCAAAAATGGCTCCTTGGGGATGTAGTTCTGTTTTTTTGATCACGGGCTCAAAAGGTGGGCTGTCCCACAAATCAACAGGGTCTGGGGGTTGTACATCATAGTGACCATACACTAAAATGGTAGGTAGTGTAGGGTCTATTATTTTTTCTCCGTACACAATAGGGAATCCAGGAGTCTCGCATATTTCGACATGGTCACAGCCGGCCTTTTCAAGACTTGACTTTATAACATCTGCCGTTCTAATAACATCATTTGCATAGGCTTTGTCTGCAGAAATACTAGGTATTTTTAACAAGGATAACAGTTCGTCTATAAATCTGTCTTTGTGTTCGGTAATATAGGGTTTGGCACTTTTCATAAATAATTTGACTTTTAAAATTTCCGAGGATATTTTAGTATTTTTATAAATAATAGCTAAAGGTACAAAAAGCACATCTTTATAACATGTGAGAACTTTCTTAATTGTAAAAAGTAGCTGCAGATAGAATAAAACACTACCGTTAAAAAACCGCAGTATTAAAAAGTAGTTTAGTCAAAGATTTATAAGAGCGCCAAATAATAATAAGAACTCACCAAATAATAACTAAATAGCCACTATAATAAATCTATTAGTTTAGTGTTTTTATTTTTCATATTATTGAAGAGTTTATTTATAAAAAATGCATAGATTATTTTTCTTATTATTTTTTTGCTCAAGCATTACTACTTTGTCTCAAAGTGTTTCTTTCGTAAATTATACGTCTGATGATGGGCTTCCTTCGAGCGCTATTGAATCAATTTACCAAGATCAAAAGGGCTATATCTGGCTTGGAACAAATCAAGGTATTTCTAGATTTAACAGCCATGAATTTGAGCATTTTTATTCAGACAAAATAAGTAATGAACCAATTACTTATTTTTATGAAGACGCATCAAACAAGCTCTATTTTTTAACAAATAAAAATGAAATATTCTATTTTTTAAATGACAGTATTTATCAAGGTGCAGCGTCGGTTATAGAAAAGCCTATCAAAAAAAACAAACGAATTAATAATCCTAAAATAGAAGCACACCTTAAAGGGAAACAGATTATTCAGGTATTAGTTGATAAAGAAAATTCTGTTTGGGTTGCAACACAAGAGAATGGATTATTTTATTTTCCGTTTTATCCCAATTTAAAAAACACATATCCTACTGTAATTACAAGTGCTATTTCAGCTTCGAAGACTGCTGTATTTATGACCAAGAAGGATTCTATTTTATTTTTTAATATGAATAATTTAGAACTGAGCCCTACAAAGATTAATTACAGACCTTCTCTAAAAAGTGGGCTCGTTTTTGAAAATAAGACACTTTATTTCAATGGAGTATTTGTATACCATTTTGATAAAAAAATTCTAAATATTACAAAAGAAGCTGCACCCTATTTGTTGGCTAAAAATAAAGAACATGTTTATATTTATGACACACGCACCACTATTTTTAAAGTTAATGTAACAACTAATACACATGTAAAAATTGATCTAAAAAACTCTCAAAAGTTAACGAGTTTAGGTTTTGATCATCAAGGAAATTTATGGAGCGGTTATCAAGACCAAATTTTAAAGTTGGATAGTTCACAAAAAGCCAAAAATGAACCAATATCAATCAAAGGGCAGCCTACAATTATTAAAAGTTCTAAGTATTTTGATTTGATTATCGCTACAAAAAGCGGTGGCGTTTTATTTAAAATTAAAGACTCCATATTTTCTATAGAGAGTTTAGTTTTAAAAAATAAAAAAATCAATGCATTGTATGTTGATGAGAAACAAAGTTTATGGGTCTCTACAAATACAGGATTGTTTGTCTTGCGCAATGGTGATGTAACTTCTATTGATCATGTTACAACAAAAAACGGATTACTTTCTAATGATGTAAGCTCAGTAACAATTTTTAAAAATGAACTTTACATTGCAACAAAAAAAGGAATAAGTATTCTTAAAACAGCAGCTTTGATAAAAAACGAACCTTCTCGGGTTATATTTCCTTATCTGAGACTGGACAATGAAAAAATATTCCTAGCAACTAAAAAAATAATTGTTGATTCAAGATATAGCTACCTCACGATACGCTATTTGGCACTCAACTATAAATCGAAAGGTGCTATTGCATACAGATATAAAATAGAGGGTATTCATAAGGATTGGATAGTAACACAGGATCTAAAAGTGCAATTTACATTTTTACCAATTGGAGGGGAGTATCTTTTTGAGATAATGGCTCAAAATGAAGATGGATTGTGGGGTCCTTCTAGTACCTTAGAATTTCAGTTTTTGAGTCCTTTTTATAAAACTTGGTGGTTTTACATGCTTTTTAGTTTAATGTTCATCGGTGTGTCATGGAAAACTATTATCTATTTTTATAAACGTAAAATAAAAATTCAATCCTTTAAGACGGAGCTATTAAAACTCGAAAGTAAAGCCCTTCAGTCACAAATGAATCAACACTTTGTGTTTAATTCATTAAACTCTATTCAAAGTTTTATAGCGACAGGGGATGTTTTAAGTTCTGAAATATATTTAGCGAAGTTTTCAAAATTACTTCGAAAAACACTAAATAATTCGAGGGTAGCTGTGTATTCTCTATCAAAAGAAATTGAGCATTTAGAATTATATTTGGAACTTGAAAAATTACGTTTTGGTAAAAAACTAAGTTGTACTATTACTATTGAAAAGGAACTAGAAGAGGACTTAATTAAAATACCTCCAATGCTTATACAGCCCTTTATAGAAAATGCAATAATTCATGGTATTACTCCAAGAAAAGAAGGAGGAACAATACATATTTCTATTTTGCATCAAAGAGGCAAAGCTTTAAAATGTATTGTTGAAGATAATGGGGTAGGAAGACGAAAAGATAAAAATAAACTTCATCCATCTTTAGGCACAGATATTGTTTTAAAAAGATTGTCGTTATTGTCTAATAATACGATACAGCATATTGATTATATAGATTTAAAAGACAATAATGGTGATCCTAATGGAACTAAAGTAACTTTTTTAATCCCGATTTATGATTAAGACATTACTAATAGACGACGAAAATAATGCAATAAAGACTTTGCAAAGCTATATTCATAAATATACGGAAGACCTGAGTGTTGTTGGGATTGCCACCAGTAAAAAAGAAGCTATTGCCTTAATTGCAAATACAAAATATTTTGATCTGATACTACTAGATGTTAACTTAGGGGACGGCACTGCATTTGAAGTGCTTGAGCAAATACCTTCACGTAATTTTCACGTAATTTTCACAACGGCTTACGATCAATATGCAATCAAGGCTTTTAAATATTCTGCTTTAGATTATTTATTAAAACCAATAGATCCTAAAGAGTTTATGGATGCCATAGCAAGACTCAATACCAAAGATGTTAGTTCTATGAAAGACCAACTTGAATTAGCTTCAAGTTCAGAAAAACCACATGGCATCAATAAAATAGTTATTAACTCTAGTAATGAAATGCATTTTATCGCAATAGATGATATTATTAGATTAGAATCTGAAAAAAATTATACAGATATTTATCTTACCAACGGGAAAAGAATAACCTCGTCAAAAACATTAAAATATTATGAAGATCTTTTGCCGGATCATATTTTCTTTAGAACTCATCAAAAACATCTTATAAATATTTCTTTTATTAAAAAGTTTTTAAAAGAAGATGGCGGGTATGTTTTACTAACCGATCATTCAAAATTGGCAGTATCTAGAAGGAAAAAAGAGGGCTTATTAAATAAACTTTCGTCATAAAGAGTTATGCTACTCAAATAAAAAATAAATATCAATATTCTCCCATCTCTGGGCTTGTCAAAAATTATAAAAGATGAAAAAATTAATTTTTATTTACAGTGTAGCTATAAGTCTAGGGGCAATAATACAAAGCTGCAGAGATGATGATGCTTTCCAAGAAGTAATAAGTTTGGTGATTGAAGGGAATTTATTTTTTGCAAATCAAAGTGATTTTGAAGAATTTCAAGAAAATGGGTATACAAAGGTTATAGGAAATGTAACAATACTCGATAATGTAACATCATTACTCCCTCTTAGTACACTTAATATCGTACAAGGAAACATATTGATAAAAAACACTCAGTTACTTACCTTAAACGGGCTAGAGAATTTAATCTCAATTGCAGGAGATTTGTCCATAACTTCAGACCTGGTGCAGAATATGCCAATACAAAATATTGAGAATTTCTGTGCCTTACAAAACCTATTTAATCAGGGCATGTTTGGTAGTGTAACAATTACAGATAATGGTTTTAATCCAACAGTACAAGACATTATAAATGGTAATTGTATTGCAGAGCAAGCCTCTTTTGATTGTCCAGAGATAGAGGCCAATTTTGGAGATATGTGTACTGATGCAGAAGGTGATGAAGGAGCTGTTTCTGAAAACTGTGAATGTATTGTAGCGCAAGCTTGTGATTATCAAGGGGTAAGTCTTTTTGAAATCAATGGCAACACAGGTACAGAGACATTAATTGCTGAATCAGATTTATTTACAGATTTTTTCTACACTTCATCTAACGGGCCAGAGGTTGAAATATTTGCACTGGATAATCCTGGAAATTTTAATTTCACAACGACAGTTGTCACTTTAAATGCTACTGGTACGGGAATATTAAATTACAATGGCACAACCTACACTGTTAATGTAACCTGTTTAAAAACAGGAAATGCTATTGGTCAAGAAATGAGATTTGATATTACATCACCTGAAGTGGAAGCAGAAATTTGTGTTATAATTGATAATTTTCAATAATATTTTTTGCTAACACCACCAATGTATAACTGCTAGCTTGTTAGCTAAAAGGTACTTTTGAGATTCATGCATTATAATGAATAAAGACCTTTCTTAAAAAAAGAGTTTTCTTTGCTTTTCACCAAATAATCATAAAAAAACACCGTATTTTCTTTAAACCCTTCCGAATAGTCATTCCCTGTTTTTTTAGATAGCATAAATGATATATTTGATGTCTAAATAAATTTTAACTTAAAAAAAACATTGTTATGAAAAAGAATCAAATAACCCGCTTAATTTTATTGATCGCAGTCTGTCTTACTGTATTTGTAAGTTGCGAAGAAGAAGAATCTCAAACTTTTGATTGTCCTGAGATAGAAGCCAATATTGGTGATTTTTGTCTTGAAGGTAATGGCAATCCTGGTATTGTCTCAGCAGATTGCGAATGTATTATAGCGCAAGCCCCTTTTGATTGTCCAGAGATAGAGGCCAATTTTGGAGATGTATGTTTAGATGCAGATGGTAATGAAGGAGCTATTTCAGAAAACTGTGAGTGTGTTGTAGCGCAAGCCCCTTTTGATTGTCCAGAAATAGAGGCTAATATTGGTGATGTATGTTTTGTAGATAATGGAACACCTGGTATTGTCTCAGCAGATTGCGAATGTATTATCGAGCAAGTCCCTTTTGATTGTCCAGAGATAGAGGCCAATTTTGGAGATGTGTGTACAGATGCAGAAGGTAATGAAGGAGCTATTTCAGAAAACTGTGAATGCATTGTAGCCCAAGCGTGTAATTATCAAGGGGTAAGTCTTTTTGAGATCAATGGCAACACAGGTACGGAGACATTAATTGCTGAATCAGATTTATTTACAGATTTTTTCTACACTTCATCTAACGGGCCAGAGGTTGAAATATTTGCACTGGATAATCCTGGAAATTTTAATTTCACAACGACAGTTGTCACTTTAAATGCTACTGGTACGGGAATATTAAATTACAATGGCACAACCTACACTGTTAATGTAACCTGTTTAAAAACAGGAAATGCTATTGGTCAAGAAATGAGATTTGATATTACATCACCTGAAGTGGAAGCAGAAATTTGTGTTATAATTGATAATTTTCAATAATATTTTTTGCTAACCCCGCCAATAAATAATTGGCAGCTTGATTGCTTGTTGGCTAAAATGTAATTTTGAGATCCATACATTCTTAAGAATCAAGACCTCTCTTTTTAAGTGAGGTCTTTTTTTACTTTGGTGCTTTCTTACATGGCTTGATTTTTAAAATTCCTGAAGTTGTTTTAGTCTTTTTCTGTAAAAAAGCTGAAGGGAATTAAAAGCATTATTTCTTAATAAAGATTGTTTGTTACTTATAACAATTATGTATATTTGCCGTCCCAAAGCTAGCATATAGCTTTGGATTTGTTCCGCGGATGTGGTGGAACTGGTAGACATGCTAGACTTAGGATCTAGTGCCGCAAGGCGTGCAGGTTCGATTCCTGTCATCCGCACTTAAATTTAAAAAGCGTTGTATTTTATACAGCGCTTTTTTTTGTTTTTACACTTAGGTACAAATCGCGGTTTTTTCGCGGCTACTCTTTTTATAAAGTCCGAAGTTTTTTATGTAAATAAAATCCTAAAATCACTCCTTGTAGATTTGTTTTATGTTGGCTGTTTTGCTTGTAACATCTAGTAATTTGCTATATCTTTGCACGCTCATAAATGCAGGCTATATCTCTTTATTTATGAGCTATTTAAATTAAAATTTACAATACAATGGATATCAAAAAGAAAGATGTTGATGCTTTAAATGCTGTAGTGACCGTAGTAATCTCAAAAGATGATTACCAAGAAAAGGTAACTAAGGTTTTAAATAACTACAAGAAAACAGCAAACATTCCAGGTTTTAGAAAAGGGCATATCCCGATGGGAATGGTTAAAAAACAATATGGTAAAGGCGTTTTAGTAGAAGAGGTAAATAAACTTTTACAAGAAGGGTTGCATAATTTTTTGACCCAAGAAAAATTAGATGTTTTAGGAAATCCACTACCTAAAAACGAAACAGAAATAAACTGGGATAATGATGAGTTTACCTTTGCCTTTGATTTGGGATTGTCTCCAAGTTTTAAGGTAGATGTTGCTAAAAAATCGGTTACTGCTTACAAAATTGTCGCAGACAAAGAAATGCTTGCCAACCAAGTAAAATCTATCCGTAAACAATATGGTACATTAAAATCTAAAACCCAGGTTGAAAAAGGGGATGAGATTACGGGTACTTTCACCAATCCAGAGAAAGAGATAGATAAGAGCACGACCCTTGAGCTAGATAGTTTGAAAGGGAAAACTCAAATCAAAGCCTTAACGGGAGCCAAACCTGGTGATGTGATTTCTTTAAACACAAAAGGGATGTTTGCCCAGGAGCAAGACAATCAAAAACACTTTGGTGTTTCTGTAGAAGATGCAAAAGGACTATCTGTAGAGGTTTCTTTTAAAATAGATGAGGTGAATACACGTGAAATGGCAGATTTAAACCAAGAGCTGTTTGATAAGTTATTTGGAGAAGGGAATGTAACATCAGAAAAAGCACTTAAAGAAAAGATCAAGGAAGATGCAGAGAAGCAGTTTGCCCAACAAAGCGATCAAAAAATGCTCAATGATGTGGTAGAGTCTTTAATTGAAAACACAAAATTTGACTTGCCTAAAGACTTTTTGGAGCGTTGGATACAAGTCTCCGGAGAAAACCCGATGACCCCAGATGAGGCTAAGGCAGAATATGCCCGTAGCGAAAAAGGATTACGCTACCAGTTAATTGAAGGAAAACTTAGAGCAGAACATAATTTGCAAGTTTCTTTTGATGAGCTGAAGGCACACGCCCTTGAGATGATTAAAGGGCAAATGGCCCAATTTGGACAGCTGGACCCTAGTGAAGAAGAATTAAATAACATTGCCTCAAGAATTATGTCAAACCAAGAAGAGGTAAAGCGTTTGAGTGAGCAGTTAAACTCTAGCAAACTATTAGATTTCTTCAAGGAAAATGCAAAGCTTAAGATAAAAGAAGTTTCTTATGATAAATTCATTAAAGAGGCCTATGCATAAATCTTTAGAAATTTAGGTATCTTTAGTGAGCATTTCAGCCAATTAGGCATACTAGATAGTTGGGTATCCTTTTTGAAATGTAATATATCATACAAAATCTTTAAATTTAAAGAATAAACAGTTTTATGAACTACGGAGAAGAATTTAAAAAATACGCGATAAAGGACCAGGGCATTAGCAGTACTTATTATGAAAAAATAATGAGTAGCATGTACCCAAGTAACCTAACGCCAAATATTATTGAAGAGCGGCAAATGAATATTGCCATTTTTGACGTTTTTTCACGCCTAATGATGGATAGAATTATCTTTTTAGGTACTGGAATTAGTGATCAAGTAGCCAATATTGTACAGGCGCAATTACTCTTTCTAGAAAGTGTTGATGCCTCTAAAGACATTCAGATCTACATCAACTCTCCTGGAGGAAGTGTGTATGCTGGTTTAGGGATTTATGACACCATGCAATTTATTAAGCCAGATGTGGCTACTATTTGTACGGGGATGGCCGCCTCTATGGGAGCCGTGTTGTTGTGTGCTGGAGAAAAGGGTAAACGCAGTGGTTTAACTCACTCTAGAGTGATGATACACCAGCCACTGGGAGGTGCTCAAGGTCAGGCAAGTGATATTGAGATAACTGCAAGAGAAATCATGACTTTAAAAACAGAGTTATATAATATTATAGCAAGCCACAGTGGGCAAAGCTATGATAAAGTATATGAGGATAGTGATCGAGATTACTGGATGAAGTCTGACAAGGCATTGGAGTACGGTATGATTGACGAAATATTAAAAAGAGGATAATACAAAAAGCAATTCATGTCAAAAGAGGTTTTAGAATGTTCTTTCTGTGGTCGGAAAAAAGTAGATACTAGCTTGCTTATTGCAGGTATAGATGCTCATATTTGCGATCGTTGTATTGAGCAGGCCCACGGTATTATAGTAGAGGAGGGCTCACAATCAGATGATCAGGAACTAAGTAAAGACGTGATGCTTAAAAAGCCAAAGACAATCAAGGCTTTTTTGGATGATTATGTAATAGGGCAAGAGCACACCAAAAGAGTGATGTCTGTGGCAGTATACAACCACTACAAACGATTATTGCAACCAAAAACTGAAGATGATATAGATATTCAAAAAAGTAATATCATTATTGTTGGGCAAACCGGAACTGGTAAAACATTAGTAGCCAAGACCATTGCAAGAATGCTCAATGTGCCACTTGCCATTGTTGATGCAACGGTACTCACCCAAGCAGGATATGTTGGAGAAGATGTAGAAACCATTTTAACACGTTTGTTGCAGGCTGCAGATTACAATCTAGAAAAAGCTGAAAAAGGCATCGTCTTCATTGATGAGATAGACAAAATTGCTCGTAAGAGTGACAATCCATCTATTACCAGAGATGTAAGTGGAGAAGGGGTACAACAAGCCTTATTAAAATTATTAGAGGGCACAGTGGTTAACGTGCCACCAAAGGGAGGTAGAAAACATCCAGATCAAAAATTTATAGAGGTAAACACAGAAAATATATTATTTATCGCAGGAGGTGCTTTTGATGGTATAGAAAGACATATTTCTAAAAGACTTAACATGCAAGCCGTTGGCTTTAGTGCTTCAAAAAAGGAAAACTCTTTGCAAAAGGATGATTTGTTGCGCTATATTACACCTAGAGATTTAAAACAGTTTGGTTTAATACCTGAGATTATAGGACGTTTACCTGTATTAACCTACATGAACCCTTTAGATAAGGGCACCCTAAGGTCTATTTTAACAGAGCCAAAAAACGCCATCATCAAACAATACCAAAAGTTGTTTGAAATGGACGATATAGAGCTTATAGTCACCACAGAGGCGCTAGATTTTATTGTTGACCAGGCCATTGAATACAAACTAGGTGCAAGAGGCTTGAGGTCTTTGTGTGAGGCAATCCTAACAGATGCTATGTTTGAAATGCCTGGAGGTGATCAAAAAACCTTAAGCGTTACACAGCAGTATGCCGAAGAGAAATTAAACAAAGCCACCATCAAAAAACTCAAGGCAGTATCTTAAGAGTATAAAATAAAAACAGAAAAACCGTACCACCTTTATGATGGTACGGTTTTTTTTATTGTGCAAACCTTTTTAAATTATACAGTTGTTTATGTAAAGGCATAAAAAACAGCCATTGGTTTTAGGTATTGCGCTATTTATTTAAATGCAATAATTCTTCCATAAAATTACGTTTATTGGAAAGTCTAGGTACTTTGTGTTGGCCTCCTAATTTGTTTTTTTGCTTGAGCCAGTCATAAAATAGTTTTTGACGTGCTAGATGCACCTTGGGCATGGTAAGAGTTGTATTATTAAAGCGTTTGGCTTCATAATCACTGTTTAGATCCATCAAAGCGGTGTCTAAAGACTTTGTAAATAGAGTTAGATCTTTTGGTGGTATTTTAAATTCTATGATCCATTCATGAGCTCCTTTTTTTCTGCCTTCCATAAAAATAGGGGCAGCTGTATAATCTACAATTTCGCACTGCGTTTGCTTTGAGGCTTGTTTTAATGCCATTTCTGCATTTTCTATTATGAGTTCTTCACCAAAGACATTTATGTGGTGTTTGGTTCTACCCGTCACTTTTATTCTAAAGGGGCTAATGGAAGTAAAACGTACCGTATCACCAATTTTATAGCGCCATAAACCAGCATTGGTTGTAATAACAATGGCATAATTTTTAGCTACCTCTACCTCTTCAAGTGGTATTACTTTTTGTGAAGCACTTCCATAGGTGTCCATGGGGATAAACTCATAAAATATGCCATAGTCTAGCATTAGCAATAGCTCTTTGTTGGCATTTCTGTCCTGGATCGCAAAAAACCCTTCACTGGCATTGTAGATTTCATAGTATCTGAAATTTTCTTTGGGTAGTATGGCGTTATACTGCTCTATGTAGGGATCAAAATTGACACCTCCATGAAAATAAACCTCTAGGTTAGGCCAAATCTCAAAGAGGTCTGTTTTACCTGTTGATTCTAGCACATTATTGAGTAAAACTAACATCCAGGAAGGAACTCCAGCCAGGCTAGTTACATTTTCTTGTATGGTTTGGTCTACAATAGCCTGCATTTTTACCTCCCAATCTGCCATGAGAGATACCTCATTGTTTGGGGTGCTGCTGTATTCTGCCCAAAAAGGCATATTGTCTATCAGTATGGCAGAGAGATCTCCAAAAACAGTTTCGTTTTCTTTGTATAATTTTTTACTTCCACCAAGGCGCAAGCTTTTACCCAAAAATAAATTAGCATCAGGATTGTTGTTGAGGTACATGCATAACAAATCTTTACTAGCGGCATAGTGGCAGTGCTCTAGAGAGGCAGAGCTAACGGGAATAAATTTACTTTTAGAATTTGTGGTTCCACTAGATTTGGCAAACCATTTAATGGGCGTGGGCCAAAATATATTGCTTTCTCCTTTTCTAGCGCGTTCAATTTGTTGTTGACTATCCTCATAGTTTGTTACAGGAACTCTTTCGGAAAATTCTCTATAACTGTTTATGGATGCAAAGTCATATTGTTTACCAACTTCAGTGTTTTTTGCGGTATGCAAAAGCTCCTCAAGTAGTTCGTTTTGAACATCAATAGGGTATTTCAAAAAAAGTTCTATTTGATGAAAACGTTTTTTTAAAAACCAAGATGCTAAAGAATTTACTATGGGTATTGGCATATTTTTGCACTATCTTTAAGGTCTAAATGTACAATATTATTTTATGCAATTCCAAGGCACATTAACAAAAATGAAAACCGAAATAGGAAGTCCAATCCAATACTATTTGGTATTTGAGAGGGATTTTATACATATAAATCAGCTCCTTGATAAAAAAATAAGCATCTCTTTTTTAGGGTATGAGTGCATGAATTGTAAAAAGGAGAAAAATATATATCGTCAAGGTTTTTGTTATGATTGTTTTTTTGAAATTCCTCAGGCTGCAGATTGGATCATACATCCAGAAAAAAGCCAGGCGCATCTTGGTATTGAAGATCGCAACTTGGACTATGAAAAAGCAGTACAACTCAAGCCCCATATTGTGTATTTAGCAAATAGCGGAAATGTTAAAGTTGGGGTTACTCGTAAAACCCAAATACCTACCAGGTGGATAGACCAAGGAGCACATAAAGCCCTTGAAATTGCAGAGTTGCCAAATAGATACTTGGCGGGCATAACTGAGGTTGCTCTCAAGAATTATGTGGGCGATAAAACCAATTGGCGCACCATGCTTAAAAACGAAATACAAGAACAAGACCTCTGCTCTTGGCGTGACAAACTAAAACAATACATCCCTCAAGAAGCCTTGCCTTATTTTATAGACAACATTAAAGAGACCACTCTTGAGTTTCCGGTATTGCAATACCCGACCAAACTCAAAACGCTAAACCTTGTAAAAACTCCTGAGTACTCTGGCACGCTAAAAGGTATTAAAGGACAATACCTCATTTTTGAAGATGACACTGTTTTTAATGTAAGAAGCAACGAAGGGTTTGTTGTATCTATTAATATGTTATAAATTGACATGCTGAATACGGCCCCGTTTTTTTTGGCTGCGATATAAAAAATAAAACCACGTAAAATCATCAAAGAGCAACATACATTATATTTGGCTTTAGGCACCAATCTAGGCAATAGGTTTGAGCACTTGCAACATGCTGTAGAGGCAATTTTCAGGCAAATAGGCACCATCACCAACATCTCTGCAGTGTATCAAACTCCCGCCCTTGGTTTTGAAGGGGCAGATTTCTTAAACTGTGTTGTTGCCCTACAAACTCAATACCAGGCCCAAGTTGTTTTGTCTGAAATTTTAAGCATCGAGCAGGCCCTAGGCAGACACCGCTCTAAAGATGCTGGGTATGCCTCTCGAGTTATTGATATAGATATGTTGTTTTATAACCAGGCTATTATAAGCCATGTCAATTTGCAGGTTCCTCACCCCCAGATTGCTCACAGAAAATTTGTGCTACAACCCTTGGTAGATATTGCGCCACAAATGCTGCATCCCGTTTCTCAAAAAACACTAGCAGATTTGCTTTTACACACCACGGATACAAGCGCTGTTGTTAAACAATTAAAATTCCTGTCAAACCCTTTAGATAGGTATGATTTTTCAAAGATAAATTATATAGCCATTGAGGGGAATATTGGCGCGGGTAAAACTAGTTTGTGTCATATGCTTGCCGATGATTTTAATGCCAAATTGATTTTAGAGCGTTTTAAAGACAATCCTTTTTTACCTAAATTTTACCAGGACCAGCAGCGGTATGCTTTTGCCTTAGAAATGTCTTTTTTGGCAGACAGGTACCAACAGCTTTTGGAAGACATCACGCAAATTGATTTATTTAACCAATGTGTAGTGGCAGATTATGACGCCTACAAATCTCTCATTTTTGCTAAAGTGACCCTGCAGCAGGAGGAGTATAATTTATACAAGAAGTTATTTTATTTAATGCATAAAGAGTTGCCTAAGCCAGATGTGTATATTTATTTATACCAAAACACGCAGCGGCTTTTGGAGAACATTAAAAAAAGAGGCCGTAGTTATGAGCACTCAATACAGGCAGATTATTTACAAAAAATTAATGACGGGTATTTGGAGTTTATAAAAAACCAGCAAAGTGACAGTATAAAAATAATTGATATCTCTGGATTAGATTTTGTGGAAAACAGAAGTGATTACCTGCTGCTTTTGGATCAAATTTTAGCCTAACTAACAAGGGTTTTTTAAAAATAGAAACACAACCTTAGGCTTTTATTTTACAGAATAAATCCCAAATAACCACCCCGCAACTTACAGAAATATTTAGAGAGTGTTTGGTACCATATTGAGGAATTTCAATCACTCCGTCGCTTTGATTTACTACCTGTTGTTGTACTCCTTTTACTTCGTGGCCCATGACAATGGCGTATTTTTGGTTGGGGCTTGTTTTAAAATTCTCTAAAGAAACAGATTCTTGAGCCTGTTCTATACTGGCTATGAAAACCCCTTGGGCTTTTAATTTTTTTATCACCTCTAGGGTATTTTCTGCATATTCCCAATCTACGCTGTCTGTAGCTCCAAGGGCTGTTTTTTGGATGTCTTTGTGAGGGGGTTTTGCCGTAATGCCACACAGGTAGATTTTCTCTATTAAAAAAGCATCTGCGGTTCTAAAAACAGAACCAATATTGTTCAAGCTGCGGATGTTGTCTAAAATAATTATAAGTGGTGTTTTTTCTGAATCTTTAAAGCTTTGGGCGTCTATTCTGCCAAGTTCACTATTTTTTAATTTCCTGTTTTCCATACCACAAAAATACTTTTTTTATGTGAGGCTTTCTCTCAAAGAAATATTACTTGGCTTATAGCCTTTCTAAATATGTATAAAAAGCTATTTTTACATTTGTACTAATACTACATAAAGATGTCAAAAGCCAAAAAGGTAACCCCTTTAATGAAACAATATAACGCCATCAAGGTAAAATACCCTGATGCCTTATTATTGTTTAGAGTGGGAGATTTTTATGAAACCTTTGGCCAGGATGCTGTAAAAGCCGCAAAGATTTTAAACATTACGCTTACTGCAAGAAACAATGGCGGAGAGCAAACCCCTTTGGCTGGGTTTCCGCACCATTCTGTAAACACCTATTTGCCCAAACTTGTGATGGCTGGTTGTAGAGTAGCTATTTGTGACCAACTTGAAGACCCTAAGCAAACCAAAACTATAGTAAAAAGAGGTGTTACAGAGCTTATAACTCCCGGAGTTGCCCTAAACGATGGTATACTAGAGGCTGGTTCAAATAACTTTTTGGCTGCGGTTCACTTTAGCGCTGGCAAGGGTGGCACTTTCAAGAATTCTCAAAAAATAGGAGTATCTTTTTTAGATATTTCAACGGGAGAGTTTCTAAGCAGTGAGGGAAACGCAGCGTATGTAGATAAACTATTACAAAACTTTAACCCTAGCGAGGTGCTTTTCAGCAAACAAAAAAGAAAACTATTTTCTGAGACCTTTGGAGATAATTTTCAGGTATTTCATTTAGAGGATTGGGTATTTCAGAAAGATTATGCCCTAGAGACACTGCACAAACATTTTGACACCAAAAATTTAAAAGGCTTTGGTGTAGCTCATCTTGAGCACGGTACTATAGCTAGTGGAGCCGCCTTACATTATTTAGGAGAAACACAGCATAATAAATTAAAGCACATCACAAAAATTTCTCGTATTGCTGAAGACCAATACGTGTGGATGGACCGTTTTACCATACGCAATCTAGAGCTGTACCATAGCAATCAACAAAACGCGGTGACTCTTTTGGATGTTATAGACAAAACCATCTCTCCTATGGGCGGCCGCATGTTAAAGCGGTGGATGGCCTTACCTCTTAAAGAAGAAAAAGCCATTACAAGACGTCATGAAGTGGTTAGTTACCTGCTAGAGAACAGCCAGGAGCTTGATAAGATCCAGACTAATATAAAACGCATTGGAGATCTGGAGCGATTAATTTCTAAGGTGGCTACAGCAAAAATTAGCCCACGTGAGGTGGTGCAATTAAAAAATTCTTTGGAGGCTATAGTGCCCATAAAGCAGCTTTCTCAAAAAAGCAATAATGACTCCCTTTGTTTTATAGGCAAAGCGCTTGATGTGTGTGAAGACCTGAGGTCTAAAATCAAGCAAACCCTAGACGAGCAGGCGCCGGTACATATTATAAAAGGCAATGCTATTGCTCAGGGGTTTAATGGGGAACTGGATGATTTAAGAGCCGTAGCCCATGGAGGCAAACAATACCTAGACCAGATGCTCGCTAGAGAGACACAGCGTACGGGTATAAGTTCTTTGAAGATTGCCAGTAATAATGTATTTGGGTACTATATAGAGGTGCGCAACACCCATAAAGATAAAGTACCTCCAGAGTGGACACGCAAGCAAACCCTTGTAAGTGCAGAGCGATACATTACAGAGGAGTTAAAACAATACGAAACAAAAATTTTAGGCGCTGAGGAGAAAATTGCAGTCTTAGAACATGATATTTTTGCCAATTTATTGCAATGGATGCTTACCTACATTGCGCCAGTGCAGCAAAACGCTAAGCTTATTGCGGAGTTGGATTGCCTTTGCGGCTTTGCCCTACAAGCAAAATTATCAAACTACACTAGGCCTATTTTTGATGACTCTACAGATTTAGAAATAACTGCAGGGCGTCATCCAGTGATAGAAAAGCAATTACCCCCAGACACCCCTTTTATAAGCAATGATGTTTTTCTAGACCAACAAGGCCAACAAATCATCATGATTACGGGCCCCAACATGAGTGGTAAGAGTGCTATATTAAGGCAGACAGCCTTAATTGTACTGCTTGCTCAAATGGGAAGTTTTGTGCCTGCAGATAAGGTGCGTATGGGTGTGGTAGATAAAATATTTACGCGTGTTGGGGCTAGTGATAACATCTCTATGGGAGAATCTACCTTTATGGTAGAGATGAATGAAACTGCTAGTATTCTAAACAATCTTAGTTCCCGTAGTTTAATACTTCTGGATGAAATAGGGCGGGGTACCAGTACCTATGATGGGATCTCAATTGCGTGGGCTATTAGCGAGTATTTGCATGAGCATCCAAGCAAGGCTAAGGTTTTGTTTGCTACCCATTACCATGAAATTAATGAGATGGCAGCCACCTTTGCCCGTATAAAAAACTTTACGGTTTCTGTAAAAGAACTAAAGGACGATGTGTTGTTTTTAAGAAAACTCGTGCCAGGGGGGTCTCACCATTCTTTTGGAATTCACGTTGCAAAAATGGCAGGAATGCCAAAGCAGGTTTTGCATCGCGCCAATAAAATTTTAAAAAGATTAGAAAAAACGCATTCTTCTGAGGCTTTGAGTGATACGGTTAAAAAACTATCTGATGAGCAAATGCAGCTTAGTTTCTTTAATTTGGATGATCCTTTATTGGAAGAATTAAGAGACCAAATCACTGAGCTTGATATAGATACCCTAACTCCTGTAGAGGCTTTACTAAAGTTAAATGAAATAAAAAAAATGCTGCAGCCACCCTCTGGAAAGACCCCTAAAAAATAAGATGAAATTTTTTAATAAAAAGGGGTGTGTTTTTGTCTAAAAATTTTAAATTTGCACCCGCTTTACTATTGAAGCAAGATCATTAATTTTGAAGTTAGGAGTACCTAATTTCTCTGAATTGCGAAAATAGCTCAGCTGGTAGAGCGCCACCTTGCCAAGGTGGAGGTCGCGGGTTCAAATCCCGTTTTTCGCTCTATATTATACCAATGCTGAAGTGGTGGAATTGGTAGACACGCTGGACTTAAAATCCAGTGGGCAGTAATGCCCGTACGGGTTCAAGTCCCGTCTTCAGTACAAAAAAAAGCCGAAACGAGAGTTTCGGTTTTTTTGTTTTCTGTAAGTAAGTAAAGCTTGTTTAAAAGTTAAATCACACTATTTTGGTGAAGATTTATATGTTATAACATTGGAATAATTTCGTTAATGGTAGAGGGAGATAAATCGAGCTATTTCGGGGAGGATTTAATAGAACTGAATAGTGTTTTTTAGTTTTTTCTAAGTGGAGTAAGAATACATGGAAATAAAAAATAACACACCTATTGTTTTACCTTTGGTTTTTTCTATTTTTATAATTATTTAATTTAAATTTTCAAGCTATTTTTTTACTAAAACCAATAGATGATAAAACGGTCTTGTGGTCTTCTAGAGATAACCAATACCTGGTTTTAGAAAACACCACAGCCCTTTTAGTGAGTAAATTATCTAAGGGTGTGCCCCTAGAAGATATTTCAAGAGAGCTGTCTCAAGAACTGTCTTTGCCCATTAAACAAAGCATAGATTTTGTACTAGATCTAAAAAAACGCTTCATAGATATAGACTCATCAAGAAATTTCAACAAGATAGAAGACCTTAAAAGCACTGCTATCCCTGGCACGCTTGGTGTTGAGAAGTTCTATAAAATAAATGAGCTTATAATTAAAGCTTGTTTTGAGAGTGAAGAGGTTTGTTTTTTGATTCATCCAAAGTTTGAGCACCTAGAAGTAGCTTCACAAAAGCACGACTTTTGTTTTAAGACCTTTACCCAAAACGCCCGTATTTTTTTGGCCGTAGAAAATAAACTAATTGGTAGTTGGCCATTTGATGAGATCCATTATTTCCAAGGGAAATTCTCCATGCAGCTCATCCAGAAAATACATAACATGCAACAAGATAAATGGCTGGGTGTGTTTCATGCATCTGCTGTTTCAAATAAAAACAGTGCCATGCTTTTTTTAGGTGATTCTGGTAATGGTAAAAGCACTTCACTGGCACTTTTACAAGCTCATGGCTTTGATTGTATTGCAGATGATTTTGTGCCTGTTGCTGCACAAAATCAAGATATATACTCTTTTCCAGCTGCAATTTCGGTTAAAAAAACAAGTCTAGACACGCTACTTCCTTTCTATCCAGAGCTTAGTGATAGTAAAGAGTATGATTTTAAGGTGATGCAAAAAATTGTCAGGTATTTAAAGCCAAACAACAGTGATTTTTCTTGCCATTTACATTGTAAAGGCCTGGTGTTTATTAAATATATAAAAGACGCTCCTTTGTCTTGTGAAAAGATAACTAAGGTTGCTGCTTTCCAAAAACTCGTGCCAGATTCTTGGCTGTCTCCACTAAAAGAAAATGCAGCCATTTTCTTAGATTGGTTTGACTCCTTAGATTGTTTTAAGCTCACCTATTCTAATAACAATGAGATGGTCGCTCAGGTTTCTAAACTCTTTAAAGATGAGCTATAAAGACGTTTTTTATTTTGTTGCCATGTGTTTGACGATTTCTCAAGAGAAAAAAAAACAGGCAAATTATAGAAGCTCGCCTCAAACAAGATGATATAGACTGGGAGTTTGTTGTTGAGGTAAGTACCGGCCATTATGTGTTCCCTGCGATGTACTGCGCACTTAAACGCGAGGGTTTTTTAACCTATTTGCCCCAAGAGCTAATTAATTTTATGGAGTATGTTGCCGATACAAATCGCGATAGAAATACCCAAATTATCTCTCAGGCAAAAGAGTTGAACACGCTTTTATTATCTCATAACATAACACCAATATTCATTAAAGGAACTGCTAATTTGTTGGCTGGCCTTTATAGTGATATTACAGAGCGAATGGTTGGTGATATTGATTTTCTTTTCTCTAGCCAAGACTATCCAAAAGCAATACAGATTTTAAAAGAGTATGGGTATTGTAAAACAGAAGACAAAAATGAGTATTTCTCTCCATGGAGTAAGCATTACCCTAGACTTGTCAAAGAAGATAAAATTGCAGCAATAGAAATTCACAATGTCCTTTTGGTTGAGGAGTATCGTGATGTTTTCAACTATGGCTTTATTAAAAAAAACATCCAAATTGTAAATGGTGTCTCGCTATTAAGTTTTTCTGACAAATTAAATTTATCGATACTCGCCTTCCAAATAAACGACGATGGATTTTACTACAAAACTATTAGTTTAAGGAATGCCTATGATGTTTTTTTACTCTCCAAAAAAACCTCTGCAAAAAATGCTGTTAGTACACTAGCCAAACTAATGCATCCAACAAACTGTTTTTTAGCAACTTGCTATGATGTTTTTAACAAAATAGATAGCTTAGAATACCATAAAAACAAAAAAGCAACTGCCTACTTACACACATTTAAAAGCCAGTTTACAAAGCCAAAAACAACAAGAATAAGGCGCTTTATAATCAAAAAATATCTAGGTGTGAAAATATCTGTAACCTTAGTCTATAAATGCATTGTCTACAAACAATACAGGATTTGGTTATTTCACTATGTAAAAGACATTAAAACGTTGAAACGAAATTTAAAAAAAATCTTATTACAAAATTGAGTTTATTTTAGTCTATTTTTTCGCCTTAAACCAATTTAAAAAACCCATCACGCAACACCAACTCAGAGAGTATCTACAGATGGCCTAGCAAGTGGTTTATATGTTGTGCAGGTAAGGTCAGGAAATCAAATATTTAAAATAATAATAATTATAGAGTAGTACCATCTACCACAAAAAAATAAAATTATGTCACAAAACAAGGAATAACATTATAAGGATATTTCTAGAAAAGATGCCATCAAAAAAATGGGCTCTTACGCAGCTTTTGCTGCTCTTGGTACTATGATTATGCTAAAACCTCAAAAGGCCCAAGCACTATCAATTATCAATCCTGAATTTACCCCCAGTGGTTTTAGGAGTACTAGAAGAAATACTAATAAAAAATAATACACCTATTAATTTACTCCAGTATTTTAAAAGGGGGTTAATTAAATAAATCCAAACCAAATTTAGAACAGCGTATTGTTTTACCTTTGGTTTTTTGTTTATGTTTGGAACTCAAATTAATTAAAAGTATGAAAGACTCTAAAAATGTAGAAAATCCATCTGCAGCACACCCCTTAGATAAGCCCGCCAATTATAATGCCGCCCTGGCAACACTAGTAACTGTATTTTTCTTTTGGGGATTTATAGCTGCTGGAAACGGAGTGTTGATTCCGTTTTGTAAAACCTATTTTAATTTAGATCAGTTTCAGAGCCAATTAATAGATTTTGCTTTTTATGGTGCCTACTACATGGGAGCGCTTATGCTATTTGTGGTATCTAGTCTAAAAAAGACTGACATCATGAATAAATGGGGATTCAAAAGCGGAATCGTTAAAGGCCTTATTCTATCGGCAGTAGGAGCTGGAGCCATGATCTTAGCAGTAAATGGTGCAGACCCTGGAGATTCATCTGCCTTCGCCTTTATTTTGGGCGCACTTTTTATTGTAGCCCTAGGTTTTTCTTTGCAGCAAACGGCTGCAAATCCTTTCGCGGTTGCCCTAGGTGATCCTGATACGGGCTCTCATAGATTAAACCTTGCAGGAGGAATCAATTCTTTAGGAACAACTGTTGGCCCTTTAATAGTTGGTGCAGTGCTCTTCGGTACTGCCGCTAAGACAGATATCGCAGCGTCTATTTCAAATGGAAGTATTACCCTATCCTCTGTTCAATTTCTTTATGTAGGAGTGGGGCTTTTATTTCTTTTGTCTGCGGCCTTATTTAAATTTTCTAATAAGTTGCCAGATGCCAAAGCAGACGCAAATTTTTTAGGTGCTAAAAAGGCATTAAATACTTTAATTACAATTACAGTACTACTCATTGTTGTTTTCTTTTTTGTGTTTAGACAATATTCTGGGCTTGCTCCTGGGGCCAAATTAGATGCCAAGGCAGATCATTTAATTTTAATTCTTTCGGCTATTGGCCTTCTAGTTATCGTAGGAGGTTTGTTAGGAGCCAATAAAATGGCCAAGTCAAACCCTAAGGGATGGGGAGCCATGCAGTATCCTCAGCTAGTGCTTGGTATGTTGGCTATCTTCACCTATGTAGGGGTAGAGGTTTCTATAGGAAGTAATCTAGGAGAACTATTAATGACCAAAGCCTTTGGTAGTCTAGGGGAGTCAGAAGTGGCACCATTTATTTCTCTTTATTGGGGAGGTTTAATGATAGGAAGATGGGCTGGAGCCATAACAGTATTTAATCCAGCAGAGGGATTAAAAAAGATACTTTATATCGTTGTTCCTTATGTTGCATTCGGGGTAATTTTATTGGCTATTTATTTAGCAGAATTTGAAGTTGTTCATTTGTTTGGATTTTCTGCATGTGTGGCTTTGCAAATAATAGGTTTCTTTCTTGGTAAAGACAGCCCAGCAAGGACCCTAAAAATATTTGGAATATTAGGTATGGCAGCTATGCTTGTAGGGCTATTTACCTCTGGTAATATTGCAATTTATGCCTTTCTAAGCGGAGGTTTGTTCTGCTCCATTATGTGGCCCTCTATCTTTTCTTTAAGTATAAAAGGACTAGGGAAATATACCTCTCAAGGTTCTGCTTTTCTAGTAATGATGATTTTAGGTGGAGCTATTATACCGCCTATTCAAGGAAAATTGGCCGATATTATTGGGATACATGAGTCTTATGTGATTTGCGTGCTGTGCTTTGCATACTTAGCGTTCTTCGCACAAAAAGTAGGAACCCTTCACCAGAAAAATGCTTAATTAACATTTTCCATTAGCCTTTATTTTCCTTGGAAATACTTTAAGGCTTTAATTAAACCGCCTTTAAAAAAGCGCATAAAAAAACTCCTTACAAATAGTAAGGAGTTTTTTTTATTAAAAAATGGATTGTTACATCATTCCAGGCATTCCACCTCCGCCCATAGGAGGCATTGCTGGGGCATCTTCTTTAATGTCAACCAATGCGCATTCTGTGGTTAAAATCATCCCAGCAACAGAGGCTGCATTTTCTAGTGCAATTCTGGTTACTTTTTTAGGATCAATAATACCCGCCTTTAGCATATCAACATAGGTTTCAGACTTTGCATCATATCCGTAGTTTTTCTTTCCTTCTAAGACTTTATTAATTACAACACTTCCTTCGCCTCCAGCATTTTGTACAATGGTGCGTAGGGGCGCCTCTATAGCCTTAGCTACTATTTGCACACCTGTTGTCTCATCTAGGTTTGTTGTTGTGATTTTTCCAAGGGTGTTTTGTGCACGTATCAGGGCAACTCCACCACCGGCAACAATACCTTCTTCTACAGCAGCTCTAGTTGCGTGCAAGGCATCATCTACGCGGTCTTTCTTTTCTTTCATCTCTACCTCACTGGCAGCACCTACATATAATACCGCTACACCACCAGCTAGTTTAGCCAAGCGTTCTTGAAGCTTTTCTTTATCATAATCACTGGTAGTTGTCTCAATTTGAGATTTAATTTGTCCTACTCGAGTTTTGATATCTGTTTTCTTTCCAGCTCCATTTACAACGGTTGTATTGTCTTTGTCTATGGTTACTGTTTCTGCAGTTCCTAACATTTCAATGGTGGTATTCTCTAGCGTAAAACCTCGCTCTTCACTTACTACTGTTGCTCCAGTTAAAATAGCAATATCTTCTAACATTGCTTTTCTTCTGTCACCAAATCCTGGGGCTTTTACAGCAGCAATCTTTAAAGATCCGCGCATTTTATTGATTACCAAGGTAGCCAATGCTTCTCCATCTACATCTTCTGCAATGATAAGTAATGACTTCCCTTGTTGAGCAACTGGCTCTAGTACAGGCATTAGATCTTTCATAGAAGAGATCTTTTTATCACACAATAAAATCATTGGGTTTTCTAGTTCTGTCTGCATTTTCTCACTGTTTGTAACAAAATAAGGAGATAAAAAACCACGATCAAACTGCATTCCTTCCACAACATCTACATAGGTATCTGTCCCTTTAGCCTCTTCAACGGTAATAACACCTTCTTTACCAACTTTTCCAAAAGCCTTTGCAATTAGACTACCAATAGCCTCATCATTGTTTGAAGAGATGGCAGCAACTTGTTTAATCATTTCGCTAGAGTTGCCTACTTTGGTAGTTTGCTTTTCAAGATCTTTAACAATAGCTTCTACTGCCTTATCAATCCCTCTTTTTAAATCCATTGGGTTGGCACCAGCCGCAACGTTTTTAAGTCCTTCTTTTACAATAGCTTGAGCCAAAACCGTAGCAGTTGTAGTTCCATCACCAGCCAAATCGTTGGTTTTGCTTGCTACTTCTTTTACCATTTGAGCACCCATGTTTTCTAAAGGGTCTTCTAATTCAATTTCTTTGGCTACAGAAACTCCATCTTTAGTTACCACCGGAGCTCCAAATGATTTGCCAATAATTACATTACGCCCCTTTGGGCCCAATGTTACCTTTACTGCATTTGCTAATGCATCAACACCACGCTTAATGCCATTACGAGCATCTAAGTCAAATATTATATCTTTTGCCATGTTATTTTAATTTTGTGACCCCTTAAATACCAGGGTGTATACTAGTTAATAATTTTAATCTTGTGTTTAAATAATTGCAAGGATGTCTTCCTCACGCATAATTAAGTATTCTTTGCCATCTAGTTTTAACTCTGTACCAGCATATTTGCCGTATAGCACAGTGTCTCCAACTTTTACAGTCATCTTGTGGTCTTTTTTACCATTTCCTACAGCAGCTATGGTGCCTTGTTGTGGTTTTTCTTTAGCGCTATCTGGTATGTATAAACCAGAGGCTGTTTTTGTTTCTGCCGCTTGAGGTGTTACCACGACTCTATCTGAAAGAGGTTGAATTTTTAATCCCATTATCATATTAGTTTTTAATTTTCGCAAAAGCAAAAATTGTATTATACATTATTTATTGCAAGTAACTATTGGCAGAAAGTATGCCAACACCTTATATCTGACATTTATAAAGCTACAAAAATAAAAAATGCCAACTTTCTGACAAGCTGGCATTTTTTTTAAAGGGTACTATTTTATTTTATGGAGTCTCTACAGGTGGAGTCTCTTGTGTTGGTAAAGCGGTTTGAATAACCTCTGTGTCTTGTATGCTTGATTGCTGTGTTTCAATGCTTCCCACAAGAGGAATGCTTGATAGTAAAATTAACACTAGCAATAAACCTCCCAGTGTCCATGTAGACTTGTCCAGAAAATCTGTGGTTTTTTGTACACCACCCATTTGTGTTGACCCACCACCTCCAAAAGAAGAAGACAATCCACCACCTTTTGGGTTTTGAACCATTATTACTACTATTAGCAAAAATGCTACGAAAATAATTAAAATTAAAAATATTGTAAAAGTACTCATGATTCTTGTGTGTTTATCAGTTTTTCTACTGCTCTAATTTGGTCTGCAAAGAAACCACTTTTTTCGGGATTTTTCAAAATTAATATTTTATAAGCTTGAATTGCCTTTTTGTAATTTTTTTGCTGAAGGTATACTTTAGCCAAAGTCTCTGTCATCAAGGAGTTTGAGGGCTTTGAGTCTTCTTGTGGTGTGTTTTGTTGCTGGGTGTTATTTTTTAATGTCTTAATTTTTGGCTTTTCATTGATGAATTTTTCAATCAAATCATACTTGTGCTCCTTTTCTCTAGTTGCATTTTTGGGCTGGGGCTGTTGTGTTTCTTCTCGGACAATAGGAGTAGCGGCGGTTAATTGAAGCCACTGAGAAAAAGAATGCCGGTCTTTTTTCGAAAAGGCAAGCGGAGTGTCAATTCCAAGCTCCCTTGAGGCAGCTTGCTTTTGATCTGCGTCGAGACGATCTTCTTTGTTTGAAAATTCTTGGGATACAGCAATCATTTTTTCTACATCGGCTATTTTCTTTTCAAATAAATTTGGATTTAAGACAGCTTCTGCATTTTCTAGGGCTTGCTTGTGTTCTTGTTTTTGTTCTGTATCAATGGTTTGAGAAAGATCCTCGCCAATTTCAATATCATACTGGCCAATGGCCTGGTCGTTGCTTAAAATTTGCAATGAAATTTGATCCTGCTCAAAGCTATCAGAGGTAATAAATTCAAACAAAATATCTCTATTGGTGGTGTGGGCTGCCGTAAGTTTAAGAGCATCATTATACCTAAAACTTTCTTGATTTTTTAAACCCTTTAGCCACAAAGCTCTAGCGCTTTGAAAATAGGGGTATGCGTCAATAACTTCTACCAAATCAGAGAGCGTCTGCTTTGTTATTTGCTGCGGGTCTGCCAGTAATAGGGTATAGTTTTGTGTGTTCAAAATACTACCAGTTTGCGAGTGATTTATTAAATATATCTTGTGTAATACGCTCAAAAATTTCGTTTAAAGCATCATCCAATTCAGAGCCTGTCAACAGGCTTTGCCCGGTGTAATCTTTGTAAAATGAAAAGCGTTGTTCAAATCCTTTTTCTTCACTGTTTTTGTTGAAAAAACGCACGTTAATACTTATGGTTAACCTGTTTTGAGCCGCTGTATTTTGTGAGGTAGCTGTAATGGGGGCTATGTAATACTCTGTAATTTCGCCTTCATAGGTGAGATCTCCACCGCTGTTCACTAAATCTAGGCTAGTTTGGTTTAATAGAAGGTCTTGAAGCTTCTGGGTAAACTCTCTTGCCATACCAGGCTCTACAATAGCCGCGTTGTTTTGAAAATAGTTTACTTGAAATGATTTGGTCTTACTGTAATCAATATCTGCTCCTGTAAAAGAATAGATACCACATCCTGTTATAGCAGTGCTAAGTATTAAAAAAATAAAAAAGGAAACTCGTTTTTTTAACATACAATGGTTGTTAACACAAAAGTAATTAGTGTGTCTTAGGTATTCAAAGATACTATTTTACATTACAAATCATATTGTTTGATTTTACGATATAAGGTGCGCTCGGAGATGCCAAGTTCATCTGCAGCATCTTTACGTTTACCATCATATTTTTCTAGCGATTTTTTTATCAGTTCTAGTTCTTTTTCTTGCAAAGACAAGCTTTCTTCTTCTTTGACATCTTCTACAAAATCATAATTCCCTTTTCTAAGCTCAGCTTCACTACTTGGCATATCTAACACTTCTACTTTATTAGACATAGCGTTGCCGTTTGGCTCCTCTTCAACAATGGCCGCTAGTACCGCTTCATTGTTTTGCTCTTGGCTGTATATTTTCTTTATAAGAGAGGAGTTTTCTTCTTGTACTTTATTTGCATTACCGGTTTTCATGAGTTCCATGGTAAGCTTTTTAAGATCGTTTACATCTCGTTGCATATCAAATAATACTTTATAAAGTATTTCTCTTTCATTAGAGAAATCTCCTTCTGCTTTTTTAGTACTAATAACGGCAGGCAGATTGCTAGACATGTTTGGCAGGTATTGGCTTAAAGTAGCTGCGTTTATCTGTCTTTGTTGTTCTAGTACAGATATTTGTTCAGCTACATTTCTTAGCTGTCTAATGTTTCCGCTCCAGCGATATTTTAATAATAAATCTACAGCGCTTTGATCAAGACGCACGGTTGGCATTTTATATTTTTGAGCAAAATCACTCGCAAATTTCCGAAACAATAAATGAATATCCTCAGATCGTTCTCTAAGAGGCGGCAGGTTAATATCTACGGTACTTAGGCGGTAAAATAAATCTTCTCTAAAGTTTCCTTTTTCTATAGCTTCAACAATTTTCACGTTGGTGGCCGCTACAATGCGTACATCTGTTTTTTGTATTTTGGAAGATCCAACCTTTAAAAATTCACCATTTTCTAGAACACGCAATAATCTTACTTGGGTAGGTAAGGGCAGTTCTCCAACTTCATCTAAAAAAATAGTTCCACCATCTGCCACCTCAAAATAACCGCTACGGGTTGCAGTGGCTCCTGTAAAGGATCCTTTTTCATGGCCAAAAAGTTCACTATCAATGGTCCCCTCTGGTATGGCGCCGCAGTTTACGGCAATGTATTTTCCGTGTTTTCTGTGAGACAGGGCATGTATTATTTTAGGGATACTTTCTTTTCCAACACCACTTTCTCCGGTAACTAGTACCGAAATGTCTGTGGGGGCAACTTGAATTGCTTTTTCTATGGCGCGATTAAGTTTAGGATCATTTCCTATAATTCCAAATCGTTGTTTTGTTGCTTGTACACTTTCCATAGCTTTTAATTTTTATATCCTTATATGTTACTCAAACCAACTGCCTGGCCAATTAGCGTGGCACTTGTGCAGCGTATAATTTTTACATTTACAAAATCGCCAACTTGATATGTTTGTTTAGGAAATACCACAACAATACTTTGCTGGTTTCTACCACTCCATTGGTCTTGGTTTTTCTTAGAAGAACGCTCAATAAGTACCTGGGTTGTCTTGCCAACAAACTCCTGTGTTCTATCTGCCCCGTGAGCACGCTGGGCCTCAACTATTTCTGTTAGTCTTCTTTTTTTAATGGCCTCTGGAATGTCATCTTCAAATTTTCTTGCGGCCATGGTACCGGGCCTTTCAGAGTACTTATACATGTATCCAAAAGCAAACTTTACCTGCTGCATTAGGGCCAAAGTGTCTTTGTGGTCTGCTTCTGTTTCTGAGGGGAACCCAGTAATTAAATCTTGAGAAATACTACAATCTGGCAGTATCTCTTTAAGTTTATTCACCAGTGTGATATACTGGGCAACGGTATGTTGGCGGTTCATTTGTTTTAAAATACGATCACTACCGCTTTGCACTGGCAGGTGCACATGGTTGCAAATATTTTTGTGTTTTGCCATAATATGAAACACATCATAGGTCATGTCTTGTGGGTTTGAGGTAGAGAAACGAACTCTCATGTGAGGCTGCGCGGTGGCTACTTGATCCAGTAACTCAGAGAAAGAAATGGCTGTGGCCTTTTCCATTTCTGTAGCGTTTTTAAATTCTTTTTTAAGCCCCCCACCATACCAAAGGTAGCTGTCCACATTTTGCCCTAGTAAGGTGATTTCTTTATACCCTTTTACAGACAAATCATTAATTTCTTCTAAAATACTTCTAGGATCACGGCTTCGCTCTCGCCCGCGGGTAAAAGGTACCACACAAAAGGTGCACATATTATCACATCCCCTGGTGATACTCACCAGGGCATTGACACCGTTTGTGTTTAATCTTACCGGAGAAATATCTGCGTAGGTTTCATCTTTTGATAGGGTTACATTTACAGCATCTTTACCATCTTCTACTTCTGCCAACAGGTTAGGAATGTCTTTATAGGCATCAGGGCCAACCACCATGTCTACTATTTTTTCTTGGTCTAGAAACTTTTCTTTCAGGCGTTCTGCCATACAGCCCAAAACACCTACTTTCATTTTTGGATTGTGATCTCTCTTAACGGCGTTGTATTTCTCTAGACGTTTACGAACAGTTTGTTCTGCCTTATCTCTAATAGAGCAGGTGTTAACAAGCACCAAATCTGCTTCTTCTAGTATTTGAGTGGTGTTGTACCCTTGCTTACTTAAAATGGAAGCCACCACTTCACTGTCACTAAAATTCATGGCGCAGCCATAACTCTCGATGTATAGTTTACGACCGTTATCTGTTTTTGGAGTGGTATCAAGGGCATTGCCTTGTGCTTTTTCATCAATCGTTTTTTCCATATACTAGATACGCTGTTTTGAAAATTTGTTTCAATTAGTATGCAAAGATAAAGAAAACGCAACGTTTATGACATTATGGCAGATTTATTTTGAGTTGAAATAGTCAAAAGGTAATATCTAAATTACCGTTTCCTACTTCTATTGGTGTAGCAATTACGACATCTAGATAAATAGGTAACTGATAGTTCATAAACACCATAGGTATTACCAATTTTTGAGGTGTTGTAATCATAAGATAGGCCAAACCTAAAATTATCGTAATTAAGACCAACAAAGCTATTAATAGATGTTAAAAGATGACCATTTAATCCATTTTTTGCAGGATTAGTTGACGCAGTAACTCCCAAATTAATATCATCAGATAAATTTACCATAGGGCCAATATCTAGACGATTATACTCTCCCTGCTGCATATAGTTTGCGACAATCTGAACATTATTGTCAAGTAAAACAGGAAACCCAATGTTAGCATGCACTGAGTAGAATATGTCTAGGGGTACGTTTTCACCCTCAACAAAAGATATGTTTGGTCTATTAATGTGTTTTATAGATGCTCCAATCCAATAACTAACTCCATTGCGCTCTTCTCTTTCAAATACGTAGCCTGTTGAAATATCAGTGAAAAAGATATTGTCAAGCCCATTTACTGATGGATCAATAGAATTTGGCGCTATCGTATTTGAATTAAGATTAATTTGATCAGCTAATAAAATATTACCAAAGGCAACGTTTTTTAAACCAAAACCAACTTCTAATGCTGGCCTAAAGTACCAGCCACGGTTTAGGTATACTCGATGTGCATAGTTTATATTTACTTGGCTATAATTATAGTTTGTCTTAGACTCATTATGATTTAAAACACTTACACCAAAACCATAAGCCATCCTAGGACCATAATCAACCGATGTATTCCAAAATAAATATTCTGTATTAACTTTCAAATCTAGATTAGGCCATTGCGTTCTATGAATTAGTCCCATATGAGTTCTTCCATTATCCTCAAACCCTGAAAATCCAGGGTTAATAGATTCTAGTATGTAGACTGATTGAGTAAATAATGGGTCTTGCGCCAGAGTAACTTGACATTGTAAACAAAGACCGATGAACAATATTAAAAATTTTCTCATACTACCTAATTAATGTAAATGGTCCATCTTGAATAATAACTTCACCATAAGATGTCTTGGCTTTAAATGTATAATAGTAGTTTCCATTTTCGGCGAGTTTGTTTTTTAAAATCCCATTCCATCCGCTGATATCATTGCCACTCTCAAAATATATCTGACTTCCCCAAGTATCAAAAATTCGTAATTCAAGATTGTTTAATCCAGCATATTCTGGTCTAAAATAGTCATTAAGATTATCTTGATTGGGTGTAAATGCATTAGGGAAAATAAGTTTGTATCCTTTTTCAATGATTATATCAGAGGAATACGTGTAGGTACATCCAAAAGGATATGTTACTGTAAGGGTTACCGTATAAGTTCCCGGAGTTGTGTATGTGTGGGTTGGGTTTTCTTGATTAGAGAAATTTCCATCACCAAAGTCCCAAATAATCACCTGATAATCTCCTCCAGTTAAGTTTATAAATTGAATTGGTTCCAAAATTGAATAAAAACCAAAGTTTATAAAACCAGCAGATGTTTGATCAAAATTAACCTCACCAATTTCTGGCAAATCAACGTTAAAAGAATAATTGGCAATACATCCAATTGAATCTGTTACAGTAAGGGTAACGGTGCCATTTTGAGTGGCCGTCATTATTTCTCCATTAATACCACTAACCTCTCCGCTAGACCATAGATACGTATAATCTGGAATACCTCCTGTTGTACTTGCTGTAAAGACTTGATACAATTCTCCTGTATTACAATCGGCAATAGTTTCAGTTGTTACATTAACATCGAGTGGGTCAAACCTGTTGACCTCCCATTGTCCTGTTATCTGACAATTATTATCATCAACTACAGTTACAAAATAAACGCCAGGGCCAATATTTATCAAATCCTCTGTTGTGGCTCCATTACTCCACGTAATGCTGTAGGATGAGGACGAACTTACCGTACCTCCAGTAATGGATAAATTTATTGAGCCACTATTTGGGTCAACACAGTCAAAGGCATCTATTACAATTGCCGAAATTTCTAGAGGTGCCACAGGTAATATAACAAATTCTTGTTCAATTACACAAGGCCCAATAGGACTGCTATCTGTAACAGTTACATTGTATATTCCTGGAGGTAAATTATTTCTGACAATTCCTGCAGATGGATCATCCAACCAAAAGACAGTTAACGGAGCAACACCACCAACTATATTAATTGCGATACGCCCATCATCTTCACCAGAACATGATATTTGATCTACATCTGGATCTAGCGTAAAAGTTGGCGCCTCCAAAACCTCAATTTCATATTGTCTTTGACAACCAAGAGAGTCTGTAATGGTAATAGTGTAAATTCCAGGAGAAAGATTTTCTTGCAGTAATCCTGAACCTAGATTACTCCAAAGTATATCATAAGGATCTCCAGTTGTAAAAGGAACACCCCCAACAATTGATTCAATTTCTATAATTCCATTATTGTATCCATAACAAGTAACGTCTGTAACATTTATTATTGCTGTTATTTCATCATTTTGCACAATTACTTCAGTGAGAGTCTCGGTACAACCAGAGGTGTCTGTCACTACCAGGGTATATGTTCCTGGAAACAAATCAAAAATATCTGGATCAGAACTCGTAAAACCGGCAGGGCCAGTCCAAAGGTATGTGTAACCAGGACGCCCACCATTTGCCTCAATATCAATACTTCCTGTATTAAATCCATAACAATCGATATCGACTTTTTCAATTAAAGTAATTGTTAGCAATTCAGGTTCAATAATTTCTAGTGGGTCAAGAACCAAAACACAACCATTTTCATCTGTAACCGTAAGCACATAGACCCCAGGAGGTAGGTTTGTAAGATCTTCATCATTGGAATAAAAACCTCCATCTTTTTCCCATTCATAGGCATAATCTAGCGTTCCTCCAATAATTGTTACGGCAATCTGCCCGTCGTCAAAACCAAAACAGGTTATATCTTCAAACACATCCAAACTACCCAAAAGAAGTTCTTCAGGTTGTGTAATTATGTATGTATCAGTAAACTCACAACCCTCTGAGTCGGTTATTTCTAATGTGTAGGTGCCAGGCTCCAAATTAAAAATATCTTCATCTGGAGATGTATATCCATTTGGCCCGTTCCATGATATGGTAAAAGGATCACCAGTTGTAAAAGGTACTCCTCCAGTTATTGTGATTTCAATTTGAGCATTATCAAATTCAAAGCAGGCGCTATTTGTAACAATGGCCTCCACATTTATTTGAGGGTTAACAGTAACCACAATAGTAAAAGGCTCTCCCGGACAAATCTCAGAGTTTGGTATTACGGTGTAGGTTGCGGTAGCAATTACCCCTGAATCTGGATTAGATAAGGTTTGAGAAATATTATTTTGTGGTGTTGTTTCGCCAGAAGCTTCAAGTATTGCTCCAACAGGATTTATTACAGGAGCAGACCAAGTGTATGTTGTGCCTAGTGGCACGATATCTCCGTTTGATTCATCAGGGTCTATACTAAAAGTTTCTCCACTACAAATTGTTGTTGTAAAATCACTCAGAATGGGTGTTTGATACACAGTTATATCTACTGTGGTAGATGTAATGTCA